>JAEEGK010008779.1_pt1 | contig 23776 bp, 15 predicted proteins | sample 8958771 | NCBI WGS metagenome assembly JAEEGK01 (sample SAMN16246547, study PRJNA631951) | gut metagenome | biome: gut microbiome; feature: rumen; material: SC-attached | host: Bos | place: Iran: Karaj | collected 2018-10
ACGGTGAACAAATTCGTTTCACGGCTGGATTCAAAGGTGGGTGGCATCAGATGTGCCATCTTCATCTGATCGCGCATTGATCTAATGCCAGAACCTTTAGTTTCTGCTAAGTTGGTATCGTGGAAAATAGCACTGATATATGGATTTCTCAGTTCCGAACCCGGTTCTCCAAGATGTTCAGGAGATTTTAGTGAAAACCCCGGATTGTTTATTTCAATACGGTTGGAGTAGCGGATAATCTGTATAGGTCGATTGACTCTAAAAGAACGGTGCATGAATGCATTGACGATGGCTTCGCGCAAGGTGTCGTTGGGAATTTCAACAGGAGTGAAGGCTTGAAGGTTGTCCACTTTGAGTTCAAATCCTTTGGGAAGGTCATCAGTTATCGCATTAACCGCTCTGTTCACCAATAAGATGAACGCTCCGCGCATGTCAATAGTATGTTCAAAACGTTTGTCGGAACTTTCAACCCATCTGTTGCCCGGTACTCGAATATAATCCACTCTCAAAGCAGGCATCAACCTGCGGAGTGCCATAGGTTTTCCGAAAACAATCAATCCAACATTGGTGAGTACATATTGGTCATATCGGTCTTTTTCACAAGCTTTCAATGCCAAAAGCAAATTTGTGTCGTCGTAGGCCAGTTCTTCAGCGTTTGTGTTTACTTGTTTACGTAATTTTCTGTAATAGGAGACAGCATTTTCGTCAATATCGTCCAAACTTGAACCTTTTACAATGGCAGTTTCAAAACTGTCAGCGGATGAATAAAAAGCGAACATGTCTTCTTCCGTGCATTTTTGGTCGGTTGGACCAATTCTGCGATATGCACCTTGCGGCAACCCTCTTTTTTCAAAATAAACCGGTTTCTTTGTGGCAGGTGCTTCTTCCACCTTCACCACAATTACCGTTTTGCCATCAATGGTTTCTTGTTTGATTTGTGGCCTGAGGCGAATATTGAAAACCGAAGCGCATTGGTTTGCAAGGTCTGATTGAACTTTGTCGGGATTCGCAATGTTCTCTGGCACATAAACGGGGAGCCCTTGTTCATCGAAACCTTTTCTTACGGCCCCCAAAAGCAGATAACCACCTCCTAAATCGGGTTCATTGGCAAACGCACAAACGGTTTCCAAAATGCTTTTCCCAACTTCAGAAGAGCGTTTCGCTTCAATTTTGACGTTTTCATCGCCAGAATTCAACTCTTCAAATAACTCTTTTGCAGTTTTCATCTTAGTTCCTCCGCTAATATGATTGATTCTTCGCCATCGTCCACATGGTTGCAGGTCTCGATAATGCGATTGATGTAATACTTGTCGATTTGTTCGGGCAGTTTCGTGTATTCCGACGGTTTCAGTTTGTTGATAAACCGAAGCTCAAATCCCGAAAGGCCGTCGCTTTGGATGGCTTTCATCAAATCTTTCAGATAATCGGTCGGCAGCGCCTTTTTGCTCAGCATCACCTTTACCTTCTGCATTGCTTCAAGCCTGATTTTCTCGTTTTTGTCCTGCGCCTCGTTGCCAAAAAGCTGTGCCTTGGTGATTTGGTAGGCCGTGTCAAAATTCTCGGAAAGGGTGGCGGGTTCTTCATCCTGCTCCGCCTCAAACAACCCGATGGCTTGTTCAGCAGTAAGCTGTACTACTTGCCCGTTCTTATTCCCTAATTTGAAAACAAAATCGTTCCCCTTCTTCCCAAACATCAGTACACCTTGTTGTGGCTTCTCTGCAGTGCGGCCTGTACGGGCGCGGTGTGGAATTGCCATGGATTCTTCGTAAATTTCAGTGCCTTTGGCAGCATTCAGCAGTTTGAGGTATTTCAGATCCCACGAGGCCTCCTCGCTCTTAGCCATCTCTTTGCGGTACTGCTCAAGGAAATAGGACTGTATCTCCTCGTCTTTTGTCAGAACTTTCGTGTCTTCGCCCATAATGGCATGAATCATAGCCATCTTCAGAGTGGATATCTCCTTAGTCCTGGTCTCGTTCTCGCCCACGTCGGTGGGAAAATAGTTATAGATGTAGAGTTTGTCGAACACTTTCTTGTTCACGCGGTTTATACGTCCTATACGTTGGATGATGCGGGTGGGGTTGTAAGGGATGTCGTAGTTGATGACCGCTCCTGCGCGGTGCAGGTTGTAACCTTCGGAAATGGCGTCGGTGGCCACCAGAATCTTGTAGTCGTCCTTTTGCAGATGGGCTTTTTCACCGGCATTGAAGTTGGCGTTAATGATGTTTTTGTTTGTCTGCGAAGCATCCGCCGAAGTGTATTTGAAAACGGGCAGTCCGTAGTCTTGCAAAGCTTTTCCCAGATAATTTGCCGTGTCGGCGAATTCGGTGAAGACAAGGATCTTACGTTTTGGCTCGCTTTCAATTTGTCGTTTCAGGATGGTCTTGAAAGATTCCAGTTTCGGATCGTTTTGTATCTCACCCTCCTTTCCGAACCATTTTTCCTGAATGTCGCGCAACAAAGCCATATCGGACTTGATGTCCTCAACAAAAGCCTCTTTGATGTACTTCATGTCGATTTCAAAGAAACCGCGCTTCTCGTATTTTTCATATATCTCGGTAATCAATTCATTACCATCGTCGTCTGTTTTGTAGAAATAGTCCACATCCGGCAGGTTGCCTTTCTTGAAGATAGGCATTTTGCCTTTTTCCCTAATCCATTTCAATATCTGCGCCGAAGAGTTTAACATATAATCCAACGACATTTTGAAAGCATGTTCCGAACTTTCGAAACGGCGCACCAGCAGGCGGCGCATGAATTCCGCCACATTGGCCTGTCGTCCTAACAATAGGTTGAGTTCAATGCCTGTTTTCTCTTCCAGCACATCCGACAGCTCCTGTTTTAATTCTTCTTTGATGTATAGCACAGGGGAATATCGGGCGGCCTTAAACCTGTACCGGTCACTGGATTTTGTGTCGTTTTTATCTTTGCTGATACGGTTGAGAGTGTCCAAATATAACTCTTTCAATCTGCTCAGGTCGTAATCCAATTCTATGGGGTCGTTGGGGATGACCAGTTGGATGTTTTGTTGTTTTAGGTCTTCAGCATATTCTGGAATCCCAATCAGGTCAATGCGCGACCTGCGGATAACGAGCGGGCTTATGATGGAACGTATCTCGTTGGCGATTTTTCCTGCCTCTTTTGCCACTTCATCGTCCGATGTTTTCCCGTCCCTTTGATCTTTTTGAATCTGTTTGTATGCAGCAATCAGTTCCTTGAATTTCGCTCCAAGATTGTCCACCGTTTTCAATGTGGATTTTGTGGGGATTTGGAACAATTTCAGCATGGCATAGATGTCGTCGGGCCTGTTGTTGAACGGGGTGGCGGTCAGCAGCATCACCTTGTTGCCGGAGCATAGCTGGTGCAGGTTGGAATAATCGTTGGTGTATTCGTTACGGTAGCGGTGCGCCTCGTCCACCACAATCAGGTATTGCTCATCCGGTTTTACGATGCGTTGGTAATATTTCAGAGCATCTTCCATTTTTCCTGATGAAAAAACCGAGGCTGTGAAACCGAAGTCGTCACGATAGCCTTTCCACTGCTCTTCCAAGTGGGGAGGGCATATCACCAGCACCCTCATCCTTAAGTTTCGTGCCACTGTGGATGCGATGATGCTCTTGCCCAGTCCCACCACATCTGCCACAATCACACCGTTATGGTTGCGTATGGAGTTGATTGCCATCTGTACGGCATCGGTCTGGTATTTCAGATTGGAGAATTTCCCATCGGTGATGTCGTAGGGTGTCAGCAAGTTTTCAGTAGTCGGTATAGTGAAGTATTCTTTCAGCACCCTGAGGTACATCTTATACGGAGCATACAGTTTGTCGTACCAGATGCGGTCGATGACTTTAGTGTCGAAATCACTGATATTGTCTTTGTCGGCAATGATTATAGCTTTGTCCCAAAGTTCGTTAAAAATGATTTTTGCGTCGGTGTATGACCCTTTGTCGTTGAAACGGGCGTTGATTTCAACCCTGCCGGCAAGTCCTTCGTATGAAAGGTTGCTCGAACCAGTGATTACCGAGCCGGGATCCTCGCCGCCTTCGCTGATTTCGTCACGGTAATCAAAAATGTACAACTTCGCATGGCAGGGTTCATCAGTTTTCCGTATTTCCAGACTTCCGTCTTTTATCTTGTTGTAAAACAGCTTGAATGATTCCAGTTTCGGTTGGCTGTCAAGAAAGTCGGTCTCGTTGAACAAGTCTGTGAAGTGTTCAAAGAATTCTTCTTTCAGCTGCATCCTTGACTTGTTGTACGCTGCCAACGTGTCAATTTCACGGATGTGTTTGGCAATGTTCCTGTCAATATCCAATCCGACCAAAATCCTCACATGTTTGTCTTTAAGTTGGTCTGAAATCAACTTGTAGCCCGAAAAATAGAAATACCCGACCAGCACGTCCAACGATGAACTTTTTGGTAAAATTCCGTTGATAATGTCTGACAGTAATTTTTCCTTGTTGGTAATGAAGCTGTTCTGTTCCATTTTGATTTCAGGTGTTTATTCTGCAAAGATACTAAAAATAGTTGAACGTTTCTGGCCATTTTTCTGGCCACTTTTTGATTTTCCGGTCCTTTTCTACGACATTTATGGTGTCATTTATATCCAATTCAATGGGACTTCTGTTTTATTGGAAGCCCCATTGAATTGAAAAATGTGAGACAATGTTCTTCCACCTCCTTATCATACTTGGCTTCCTGAATATTATTCTTAACCTCCTTGATCATTTCAATATGTTCGGCGATTTGGCGGAAAATTGTTCGGCGAATTGGCGGAAAATTGTTCGGCGAATTGGCGGAAAATTGTTCGGCGAATTGGCGGAAATCATTCCACAATCTTCAGCTCCTGCAGCAGGTTTTGGGCGTTGGCCATCTTGTCGATGATGAAGAGCAGGTAGCGCATGTCCATGCAGATGGTGCGCTGCACCTTGTGCTCGAAGGAGATGTCGCCGCTCATGGCCTCCCAGTTGCCGTCGAAGGCGAGGCCGATGAGGTTGCCTTCGGCATCAATGACGGGGCTGCCGGAGTTGCCGCCGGTGATGTCGTTGGTGGTGATGAAGTTTACCACGAGGTTGCCCTCCTTGTCGGCGTAGCGGCCGTAGTCCTTCTTCTCCCAAAGGCTGATGAGATCCTTCGGCAGGTCAAACTCCCAGTCGCCGGGCTTGTACTTGGCCATCACGCCGTCCAGTGTGGTGAAGTGGCTGTAGGTGACGCCGTCCGCAGGGTGGCAGTCCTGCACGCTTCCGTAGGTGAGCCGCATGGTGAAGTTGGCGTCGGGGTAGAAGTTGCGATCCTTCTGCATCTCCATCAGTCCCTGCATGTAGAGCCTTTCGGCATGTCCGTTCCCGACCGTTTCGGACGCTTCATCCAGTGCGATGTATGATTTCACAATGTCGTACATCAGTGCGAAAATGGGGTCTTTGTCCAGCGGTTTGGGGTTGTCAAGCCAGGCGTCCAGTTTGCTCTTGTCCACCAGCACCGACTTGTCGAAGGCTTTGTTCACGTATGCGGTGAAGTCGCCGTGCGCCTTGTCGCCAACCTTTTTGATGAGGGCGGGCAGCTGGTCGGGCTGTATATCCTTGTAGAAGAGATTCAGCAGAGCTATGGTCACGTCACGGTCCAACGCCTTGTTGTAATCCTTGAAGAATGCGTCAACTTCAGATTTCATCTGTTTGGCGTATCCGGCAATCTGCTCATCGGTCATGCTCTTTTGTCCGATGGCGTTGCTCAGCCTTAAGAATTTGTTGGCGAAGGCCACCGCCTCACCGCCACGCCAGCCGGCCTCGCGGTGGTAGATCAGAGCCTTGGTGTATTTGGACTGGTGTTCCCAATAACGGTCCTGCTCCTCCAGAATGCCGTCGTATTTGGCTTTGCGATCCTTGTCTGCATTCACCCATTCGCGGAAGGCCTGCTCCTGCGCGAGCCGTTTCTCATACACCTTGTTGTTTTTCAATTGTTTTACCTGTCCGATGCTGTATTTCCAATAGTTGCTCACGCTGGCCTGTTTGGAGGCGTACTGGATAAATACTGCAGGGTCGGCATCCATGTGCTTGCGGTACTGCTCCAGTTTGGTGGTGCGGCAGGCGATGATGGCAGGTCCCTCCAGCTCCATCACATTTTTGACCGAGCCGGAGTGGGAGTAGCGGTCGGTGGAGCCCGGGTAGCCGAGAATCATGGTGTAGTCGCCGGGCTGCACCCCCTTGAGCGAGATGGGGAGGAAGTGCTTCGGCTTCATCGGGATGTTGTTCTTGCTGTATTCGGCGGGGGAGCCGTCCGGTGCGGTATAGACGCGGAAAATGCAGAAGTCGCCCTTGTGGCGCGGCCAGGTCCAGTTGTCGGTGTCGGCGCCGTATTTGCCGATGCCCCATGGCGGGCAGGCCACTAAGCGGACATCCTTATAGACTTCATATTCAAACAGGATGAACTGGTTCCCGTGGTAGAAGGGGACAATCTCCACGCGCTTGCCGCCCTCTTTTCCGCGTTTTTCGATCAGCATCTTGCCGTTTTTCTGGATTGTTTTGGCACGTTCTTCCTCCGACATGTTGTCGGTGACCCCTTTAAGCACCGCTCCGGTCACATCCTCAATATAATTCAGGAATGAGACGGTCAGTCCCTTGTTGGGGAGTTCCTCGCCCTTGCTGCGGGCCCAGAATCCGGTCTGCAGGTAGTCGTGCTCCACGGAGGAGTGCGCCTGAATCTGGCCGAGGCCGCAGTGGTGGTTGGTGAGCAGCAGTCCCTCCGGGGAGATGAGCTCTCCGGTGCAGCCGTTGCCGAACTGCACGATGGCATCCTTCAGGCTGGGCTGGTTGAAACTGAAAATCTGCTCTGCGGTGAGCTTGCAGCCGAGCCGCTGCATCTCCGCAAGGTTCTGTCCGTTGATGAAATAGGGCTGCCACATCCCCTCATCGGCGCGGGCTGCCGTCACAAACATCGCGATGGCGATGCACAAAATGCTGGTTCTGATCTTCATAATGATGTTTTATAATTGTTTTTAATAAGTGTTTTTAACTATTTTTTTGATTATGCGGTTCTCTTTGCCGGACACTTGCAGGAAATAGATTCCATCGGCCAATCCTTGCATGGAGATTTGCATTTCGCTATCTGTGACGGGAATGCGCCGGATAAGACGGCCGGTGGCGTCGGTGAGCATGATTTCCACGGCTGTTTCCGGAATCCGACTGACAGTGACCTGCCCATGACATGGGTTAGGGAAGAGCAGCAGTTCAGAATTGTTTTCCATCGCTTCCCTGACAGATGTTCCTTCACAATATAGCGTATGTATGTCATAGTCGGGTTCGCCCCTGCCCAGCTGGCAGACATAGTTGCTCCCCATGTTGCATAACGAGCCATCCTCCTTCAGCAGACAGGTGTGGAATCCGTAAAGGCTGAATTCATACAGGAAGGATTTTGCCGCCTGGACATCCCTGCAATCTTTAACATCTTCAATCCGCGTCAGGGTGGAGGTGCTTTGTTCCGGTGTTTCAAACCCCAATTGGCCGTAAAGGTTGCCGCCCCATGCGTAGACCTCGCCTTTGTCGTTTGTGGCGTATGCGCATATGCTGCCGCAACGGATCTTGGTCCAATTGTGTGCAGTGCAGACTTGTGTCCAACCGTCCACATAGATGCTGTCGGTCAGTTCTCCCAGGCATCCGTAATAGTTGGAGCCGGAAGCCCAGAGTGTGCTGTCGCTGCGCAGGGCGATCATGAAATCCCATCCGACTGAGACATCCGTGAAGGTGGCGTTGGAATCTTCCGGAGCAGTCATTCGGAACGGTTGGTCCAATATCTCGTAATCGGCCCCGTCAAACACCAGTCCCCACAAATAGAGATGTCCGTTGGTGTCAATGGCAGCTGTGGCAAATCCTCCTGCTGAAACTTTCACCCAATGCGATTGTGTCCCCACCTTTGTAGGGGTGAAAAGACTTGTTGCCGTGTCGTTTCCTGTGCCGAGCATACCATATAAGTTATAGCCCCACGCCCATAGGCTCCCGTCCCTTTTGATGGCGTATGAACTGGCATAACAGGCTTCGACGGCCACCCAATCCGTGTCCGTTCCAATCTGTTCAAACTCATAACGGTTATAGCCCATGCTCTCATCATTTTCTCCAAGGCCGGTCTGACCGTTGCTGTTCAGTCCGCAGCCCCAGAGGGTTCCGTCATTTTTAATTGCGATGGTGTGTAAACTGCCTGCGGCGACATCCTTCCAATCGGTCTCCTGAAAAATTTGCCGGGGCTTTTTAACATATTGCTCCTCACTTTCAAAACCAAGCTGTCCGTTGCCGTTCATGCCCCAGCCCCAAAGGCTGCCGTCCTCCTTTATGCCGATGGTGAACTCCCCACCGCATTTGACGGTTTTCCACTTTTGGGCGTTGGCCATAGGAAGGCAGCATACGGCGAACAATATCGCCATGAGAATGTTTCTGCGTTTTTGATGGTTGTTATTCATGTTGTTGTTTTTGAAGTTTTTTGTGTTTCACATAATTCGTATCCGTCAATGTTTATGAGCAGTTATTCTTTGAATTCGAACGGGACTGGCACTCTGAAAAGTGTGCGGATCACACGGCCACGCTGCCTGCCCGGCTTCCACTTGGGCATAAGCTTTATCACGCGGACAGCTTCCTGGTCCAAACAGGGTTCGACAGACCGTATCACTTTGATGTTGCTCAAACTGCCATCCTTTTCAACAACAAATTCAATGATTACGTTCCCTTCCACATGTTTCTCATAACATGGCCATTTCAGGTTTTCAGCCAAAAATTCATACATGGCGTCTTGGCCTCCTGGAAAAGATGGCTCCTCTTCCACAATGGTATATATTAAGTCCGAACCCTCTTCTTTTTCTTTTTCATCCAGGTCGTATTCGTTTGGGTGTTTGAAGGCCTGGAACTGCCATAAATCCTGCCTGTTTTCATGTGTGCCCGCTGTCATTCCTTCGGTTTCCGCCACATTGCCGTGATACCGTCCTGCAAACAGGATGCTGCCGCTTTGCTCCTCCACAATCAGGTAGAGGAAGGGATGGTCGGCATGGAACGGCATGGGTGGAGGCGGCATACATGCTTCTTCAATTTCAATCATTGTTATGGCGGCAGCCTCCGCCCCCTCCTCAAACACTTTAATCAGGGCTTTCTGTTGGATGGAATGGATAAAGGCTTCACGGTCGGTCATCTTGCCGAGATTGGCAATATATGGCACAAACGCATCCGAAATACCCATTCCCTTTAAAGTGGGTTTCAGATTGAAGGAACTGCTTGTTTCAAATTTGGGCAGCCATACATCCACATCTGTCTGCTGCATTTTGCCCTTGAAGCTGTTCCAGTTTTCGGCATTAAGGCCTGCCATCAGGTCGGAGATGGTGGTTCCGGTTTTTGGGAGTAGGATGTACATGCTGTAGGTGCCTTTCCCGAAAGGGAGACGGAGACACTGCATGCCTGCTGTCTCTCCGTAGCGGAATGCGTCTGTCTGCATCATCATGGGTGTTTCGCAACTGATGCCGGACTCGTTTGTGAACTTTTTGGCCTTTGTGTCGGACGGTTTGAACGGTTTCTTCCATTTTCCATTGAAATAGACCGCATTCAGAAGAATGGCAAGGGTTTGCGGGTCGGTTTCTTCTATCATTTTTGGAATAAGTCCGTTGGTTTTTTCCTTACACCAGTCGTTGATATGGTCGGCACTCTCTTTAGTTTTTGAAAAATCCAGATTGGTTGCTTCCGCGTTAAAATATTGTACGGTTTCGTCGATGAAATGCTTCTTCAAGGGAATGGACTGGTTGGCGAACAGAGCGTTGCCGATGTTCACTGTCACCACGCTGTCCAGATTGGGCAGAGTTTGCATAAGAGTTTGGAAACAGTGGTTTGCCATTTGCAAATCGTTGGTTTCAAAACCCATTGTTTGGGCAATTTCAATGGCAGTCTTTCCGTCGGCGCCGTTGAGAAGCATGCCCAAGGCCATCTGCACACTGAAGGGGGAAATCACATAGTTTTCATTCTTGTCCGTCTGAGCCAGCAGCCGGAAGGAAAAATCCTGCATTTGTAGCTGCATCTGCCGTTGCATTTCTGCCTCGGTCTTCACCTGCGCATTTTCTGCGGGGGCTTCCGGCGTTTTGCGGAGCGTGTGGCAGGCGGTGAGGCAAAATGCTGTCACACATAGGAAAATGAGCCGGATGGTGGCTGACTGCTTTTTCTTCATGCGGATTTATATTTGTTTATTGTTTTATAACGATATACGCGAATTAACGGAGCAATTCCAAGAAAATTGTATCGGATGGTTTTTAGTTCTGAAAAAAGATGGATTGCTATTCAAATTATGGTGCAAATTTAAACAATAATTTTAAATTTGCACCGTTATGTCTGCAAAAATACAACAATGGAATACATTAATAGAATATTGGAAAATGATGTGCGTGAATCACTTGTGAATTTTCCGGTGGTGGCTGTGCTTGGTCCGAGGCAGTGTGGAAAATCAACCATGGTGAAACATCTTGTGAAAGATATGCCAAACAGCATCTATCTTGACCTTGAGCGTCCCTCCGATTTGCAGAAACTGGAGGATGCGGAGTGGTTCCTTTCGTACCACAAGGACAAATTGGTGTGTCTTGACGAAATCCAGCGTCGTCCGGATCTTTTTCCTGTTATCCGCAGTCTCGTGGATGAGGGGCAAGGCAACGGGCGTTTTCTGCTTTTGGGGTCGGCCTCCCGCGATTTGCTGCGCCAAAGCTCGGAATCGCTGGCCGGACGTATCGTCTATAAGTCGCTTACCCCGTTATTGTGGGAGGAAATCAAAGGGCGTTATCCTTTGGAGGATTATTTGTTTAAAGGCGGTTTTCCCCGCAGTATCATGGCCTCTTCGTTGAAAGTTTCATCGGAATGGTTGGAGAGTTTCATCGGCACTTTTCTCGAACGCGACCTGATGCAATGGAAAGGTGCATCCCCGTCAGCCATGCGCCGGTTATGGCAGATGCTTGCATTCAACAACGGGCAGACTGCCAACTATTCGCGTCTTGCCGATTCTTTGTCGGTTTCATCCGTAACAGTGAAGAACTACATCGATTTGTTGAACCACACTTTTATGGTGACGGTTGTCCCGCCATATCTTTCCAATCTTGGACGCAGGCTTGTAAAGTCTCCTAAAGTGTATATATCCGATGCCGGTATCACCACATCGTTGTTGCAGATGCGGCGGTATGACGACCTTGTGGGTTCCATTGTCCTTGGTTCTGTTTGGGAGCAGGTTGTGGTCACCAATCTCAAAGCTCATTTTCCCAATGCCGACATCACTTTTTATCGTAGTGCCAAGGGAGCCGAGGTGGATTTTGTAGTGAGGCTTGACAGAAATGTTTTTGCCATAGAATGCAAATGTTCAACATCCCCATCGCTTCAAATGGGATTTTACAGTGCCTTGGAGGATATACGTCCCGAGCGTTCCTTTGTGGTTGCCCCTATTGCTGAAGGATGGCCTATGAAGCCCGGTGTTGATGTAGTTTCATTGGTTGAATTGTTTGAGGCAATAGGATGACGGAAGTTTTCGGTTATATATAATGTAATACGCTGATATATATATATATATATAGTAAAAAAGATTGGTTAAAAAAATAAACATATCGGATAAATGTTTACTTTTGCAAAAAATTAAAAGGATACAACAATGGACAAGTCTGTTTTTCCAACCCTGAAGAAGTTCGCGATAGTGCTGCTGGGGCTCTTTCTTTTGCATGCGGCCATCAATTTCTTGTTTATTCCTTTATTTGAAATGTTCAGTGCTTCGGATTCAGTTACGGAATTGGCTTTCAAATTTTGGGGTTATCAGATATATTTGTGTAATCTGATAGGCTGCTGCTTTTTGGCGGCGGAGATGTGGAAGCGGGGCCGCTGGAATGTTGTGTTGCTGGTGGCCTGCCTTTTTGTAGATGCCGGATCTGCCATTATTCTCTATCTTATATCCCTGTATGCGGAAAAACGGCAGGCGGCATGGGCGGCGCATATTACCGAATATGCGGTTTATGGGATTTTGATACATGTATATTTTCATCTTAAGAAAATTCGTGCTGTGTCAGCTTGGGTGCATCTTTGGGGTTGGCCGGCCTATATCCCATATCTGTTTTTGGGTCTGTTGGTTATTAAGCTGCTGCTTGATTTGAGGGAGCAGCAGTGCAAGAAACCATGGGTGTATCTTCTGCTCGCGTTGTTTGCTATTGTCGCACCTGGCACCGCATTGATATGGGTTTTGCTGGGCATGGCGGTGGATTTACAAAGCCCCCGCTTGCGTTTTTATATGAAATATATGGGGATTTCATTTGCATTTATATGCTTGATCGAGCTGATTTTTCATATTTTTAACTATATATTTTCATGCTCCTGGATCCCCCAAATACAGAGCTATCAGATGATGACTGTTGTGAATTCGGTGTTGATGATTCTCAGAGTACTTATTATTGTTCTGTTTGTCATCATGTTCATCAGGGACTACCACCTGCGCTGGAAAGGCAATTCGATCTGGTGGCTGTTGGGTGGCATCCACTTTGCTTCGGTCAGTGCGCTGCTGATGCAGACAGCGGAGGAGGAGGAATCGCAGGCGGAATTGGAATCGCAACCGACATCAGTGTCGGAACTTGCAGAAACACCGTAGTCGGCTGGTTATATCGGCGGCTGAGGTCTTCGGCGGCTTCGACAGGCGCAGCCACCGAAACCGCTGAAGCCACCCGGAAAAAAAGTGCCTTTTTTGTGGTTCCGCATTGTTTTTTTATCTACTTTTGCATTTTGGAATCGCAACGTGCGTTACGGTAACGTGTGTTACGATAATTGTATTTCAAAAACTGGATTATGATTTTTTACAACAGGGAGAGTGAGTTGCAGTTGCTGTGGGAGATTGGTGAGGCTTCAATGGAGTCGTCCCGGATGACCGTTATGGTCGGTCGCAGGCGCATCGGCAAGACAAAACTGCTGCTGCATGCCACGGAGGGCCGTCCGTCCGCATATTTTTTTGTGTCACGCAAAAGCGAAAGCATCCTATGCCGTCAGTTCTCCGAGGAGGCGGAGCGTGCGTTGGGCGTTCCCATCGGCACATACAGCCTCTTTTCCGATTTGCTGGAACATCTGATGCGGATTTCGCAAAACATGCCATTCACGCTTATTATTGATGAATTCCAGGAACTGTCAAACATAAACCCTTCCATTATTGGGGATATTCAGCGCGTGTGGGATTTGCATAAGGACCGCAGTCGTATAAACCTGCTTTTGAGCGGAAGTGTCTATTCGATGATGCACCGGATTTTCGAAGATGAAAAGGAGCCGCTTTTCTCCAGAGCCTCCAACATCATCCGTCTGGATGTTTTCCGCACCGATGTGCTCAAGGGGATACTTGCGGATCACAATCCCCACTACACGAACGAGGATTTGCTGGCGCTATACAGCATTACCGGCGGTGTGCCATGGTATGTGGAGCTGCTGATGGGAGCGAAGGCATATACACTTAAAAAGATGGCGGATGTGATATTTTGCGATAACTCCTTGTTTGTCAACGAAGGGAAAAATCTGCTGATAGAAGAGTTCGGGAAAGATTACAGCATCTATTTTTCCATTCTGGAGTGCATTGCGCACGGCATCAGCATGCGTGGGGAGATTGAGACGGCGGTGGGTGTTGCAGAGGTGGGCGGATATCTCTGCAAACTGGAAAAAAGCTACAACCTGATCCGTCAGATGCGCCCGATATTCAGCAAAGCCTCCTCCAAAACGGTCAGATACTATATCGCTGACAATTTCCTGACATTCTGGTTCCGTTTTTTCTACAAACACATGAACTATGTGGAGTCCGGCAGTATGGGATTGCTCAAGCAGATTTTCCTGAGGGACTATCCCACATTTTCGGGAATGATGCTGGAGCGTTATTTCCGTCAGCAGGCTAAGGAGAGCGGACTATACACCTCCATCGGGAACTTTTGGGACCGCAAAGGCGGGCATGAAATGGATATCATCCTCGCCAATGAACTGGACAGGACTTTGAGGATGGGGGAGGTGAAACGCCAGGCGAAATATTTCAATCCCCGTTTGTTACAGGAGAAATCCGAATACTTCCTTTCCGTCAACCCGCAGTTGCATTCCTACCGCTGCGAATTGTTCTCGTTAGATATGGATGACATGTAGGTTTGTAAATGCGTTTTTTCAACACGCTTACACAATATTTCCATAAGATTTCGCGTTATAAATGCATATTAACATTTTAAATTGGGTTAAAACATGAAAAAAAAATTTTTTAAGAGAGTTATTTCAGAGACAGTGATTGTGCTGTTGTGTTTTGGAATGAGTTCATGCCAAAAAGAGGAAGAACAAAAAAAGCAGAATGAAAGTCCTGCATCACCTCCGGAAATTTATGGATTTGATGCCAACGGGGCAAGTTATGCCTTCTTCTCGGTTTCTCCGAACAAACAGGTGCGTTTTTCCCGTGGAAACATGCAATATCAGGCATCTACCGATACATGGCGTTTTGCCCAACATCAGTATGATTGCATTGGTGCCGAAAATGAAAAAATAGCATCCGATTATACAGGATGGATTGATCTTTTTGGTTGGGGAACCAGTGGTTGGGAAGGCAGTGGTGCCGTCTGTTATCAGCCATATAGTGTTTCAACGGAATTTAAAGATTATTATATTGGCGGACATGCAGATAAAGAATTGTTGACCGACAAATACGCTGAAGCTGACTGGGCTTGGCACAATGCTATCAGCAATGGCGGAAACAAAAAGCATATGTGGCGTGTTTTAACAAAAGAGGAGTGGATTTATCTTTTGGAAGAGCGTACGGATGCAGAAAAAAAATATGCTCATGCAAAGGTGAATGATGTAAAAGGTTTGGTTATTCTTCCTGACTCATTGCTTGATACGACAAGTTTGGTTTTGAATACCGATTATTATGGTCATAATGTTCTTACAAAAGAACAATGGTTGCGGATAGAAAAGACCGGGGCTGTTTTTTTGCCGGTTACAGGCCGACGTTTTGGTAGTAAGGTGACAGAAATTGTTGATAGAGGCACATATTGGTCTGTCACTGGTTTATACAACGGTTTCGCATGGTCTTTTGATTTTTTGGATAATTATATTGGTACACGTGTATCAGGAGGATCGGAGCGTTTGCGTGGCTTTTCAGTACGTCCCGTCCAAGATATTTAAACGAATCAATGCGTTGCTTTAATTAATTTGTAACCATCTGTTTCCCAAACAACGGTGCAAGATAAAACAATAATTTTAAATTTGCACCGTTATTCCTGCAAAATCCCCTTCGCCATGAACACATTGAATCATCACCACAGGACGTTTTTTGCAGGGATTACCCTGTTCCTTTCATTTTTTGCGGCCACCGCATTCGGGCAGCAGGGTGCTCTGACACCCGCATTGGTAAAGACGGTGCGGCAGTGCACCCAGATAGGCAGTTTCCATGAGGGTATGGCCGTGGCCTGTAAGAACGGGCGTTACGGCTACATCCGCCGTGACGGGAGCTGGGCTGTCAGGCCGAAGTATGAGATGGCCGGACATTTCAACAACGGGCGCGGCGCGGTTGTCCGGAATGGCTGTTTGGGTTATGTGGACAGTAATGGGAAGGAGGTGGTCGCCTGCAGTTACTATGTCCCGATGGAGTGTGTCAGCCGTAGGGAATTCCTGATGTGTTTCTATGAGGATTATGGAATGTTCCATGGCGGCATGGCGGTTGTTTGGAATGATGCGAAGGTCGGTGCCATTGACCGTAACGGGACTGTACGGGTTCCCTTTGGCCGATACGAAAACATTTTTGATTTTTGTGAGGGGCTGGCCTTTGCCCGCGAAAAGGGTGGAAAAGTCGTTATCATTGACACCAATGGGAATATCTACTACCGTTTTCCGGATTCAATCTATCCAATCTATCTTAGGAATACGTATGGGAACAGGGAACGCTGCTTTGCGGCCATGGCCTATTGGTATGACACCGTGACCGAGAAACCCTATTATGGGCTGATTGACATCAGAGGAAACTGGCTGAAGCCGCCCCGCTTGGGACGCTTGCGTTATATCAATGAGGAGAAAACCATATTGTTGCATTATTATGAATGTCGTGAAAGTGATGCGAAAAGGGACACGACCATATATAATTATGTCTATGACCTTGTCCGCCAACGGGAATTGGCCTTCGATCCAAAGGAGATGGATTCACTGATGAACGGCTCGAAAGAGATCTGTACCTACGTGGACGGGAAGCGTTTCGTTAAAAAAGAGATGGATGGTAAAAGCCGCGTGGTGATGATGGACACTGCCGGGCGCATCTTGCGAACACTGCCGTTTGGCGTGTATGACTGCCAGCCATGGTCCGAAGGGCTTTCCGTGGTGCGGCTGAAGGACGGGCAGTCCCTACGGTACGGCCTTATGGATGCGGAGGGCAACCTGACCTTCCGGAAGGCGGAGCTGGCGGAGGCTGAACGCCTTGCATTTGCCCAATTGAGTTTGCCTTCATGGCCCGAACTAAAGCTGGATTCGCAATGGATAGCGGAGCAGTCGCAGCTGTTGGAGGAGGCCTATCAGGAAAAATCCGAGGAGAAGAAACAGCTTTTCTTCCGGCGTTGCGCGGAAGCGGTCTCCGCATTACCACCAACCTCCAATGACACTTTGCGGGAAGTGGAGGAGGTGTTCAAAACCTTTTTCATGTCAAGGCAATGGGAAAACATATGGGGACGTATGGAATGGAGTGCCTCACGTACGATGTTTTTACAATCCGATATACCCAATCTGGTCTTTTGTGATAAATTGGAACCTCCTGAAAAAAAGGAGATTCAAGATGATGATGAATGGTCTGCTGGAAATGAGTGGAGTGGAATGCTTTTTGTGTTGGATTGGGGAGGCGTGAGCGATATTGATCCGGAGCATTATGTGTTTCATTTTAAAAATGTCGGACAGTTTTATCCGCGCATGGTGGATACAGTGGGCTTGATATTTCCGGGCGTGCCTGCAATAAGACAGATTGTGTCGGACTTTATTCACAGGGGAGATGACGAGTCTTTCGATTCGCTTCACTGCAGGTTTAAACCAAGAGTTTGCCGTGACATGTTTTTGTCGGTCCCTGTTACCGACTTGGATTCCGGTTATTATGGAGATGACCCCTACCCGCATGTGACTACCATTGTGTTTGACAAAGGAATGAATCAAGCGATGGTGGGCTTCCGCACAGGCGACCGTTCCGGTAAAATCGGGTATTGTCTGCTGAAAAGGAAAGGAAGGAAATGGAAGGCGATCCGTTATGTGACGCCAATAGAGTATATATAGATTAGCCGCTTTCCGGCGGCTGAGTTCTACGGTGGCTGAGCCTGTCGGTGGCTGAGCCTGTCGGTGGCTGAGCCTGTCGAAGCCACCGACAATTTCACATTTCCACAGAAAATCTGCTAAAAATTGGCGATAACTTGTGGAAATCGTCCAAAAAAAATGACATTTCCACAGGTTATCGGTGTTTTTTTAACGTGAAAACAAATCCCTCATTGTTATTTCGCTCTGTATATCATTCCAATAAGCATTGTGCCGGACGCCGTATGTGGTCACCATGGTCAGATGCACCGCCTTTTTTGTCCTTGTGACCGATTTGAACACCGCCTTCCGTTGGCGCAGTTTGGCGGCCTCCTCCTTGCCGATGCTGTATTCCGTATCCGAAAACTTCATTTCGCAAAGGTTGATTACGTTGTCGTTACGGTCGATGAGAAGGTCGATCTGCGCACCGGGGTGCTCTTCGTTACCGCCGGTCTGCCACGAATGGGCGGAGGAGACCACTCCGTTGATGCCCAACGCCTGCAGCATCTGCGGCAGGTGCCACAGGCAGACCCGTTCAAAGGCCAGGCCGGCCCATGCGGCGTGTCGTGGTGTCTCCAGCGAGTGAGACCAATAGTGTTCGTCACGGTGGCGGTTTTCGGCGATGAATCGGAAATGGAACAGCGTGAAGTTGTCCATCAGCTGGTATTGCGCCTCTTTTTCCTTCTTTCCGAAAGAGAAGTATTTGCGGATGAAGTTGCACTGCTCCAGCTCCTCCAGCGCACGTTTGAACACCCCGTTGTCGGAGAGGCGTGTCGCCTGCAGCAGCTCTTTCCGGAGCATTCCGGCCTTTCTGGTGGCCAGCGATGCAATGACGGCCATGTGCGGGGCGGCATTCCTGAACAGTGAGGCGTAGAGTGCGCCATATTCGTCCGCAAGTGGCGCGTCCGTGCTGAAAAACAGCTGGTCGATGTTTTGTGCCAGGCTTTTGCCCCTGCGGAGGAACCCCCAGTAATAGGGTATCCCTCCCAAAATCATGTATGCTTCAAGCAGGTCGCGGTCGGTCAGTTCCAGTTTCAGGTGCTCGGCGTACTGTTTGCATTCGTAAAGGGTGAACGGTTGCAGGAACAATTTCATGGTGAGCCTGTTGTGCAGTCCGCCATGGTTCCTGACCACTTTGTTGACAATCCATGAGGTGGCGCTGCCGCACACAATCAGCACAATGTCCTTTTCCGGCCTTGCCGTGGCCCATCCGTTCCAAAAATGCTCCAGCGCACTTATGAAGTTTGATTTGGGCGTGTCAAGCCAGGAGAGCTCGTCAATGAAGAGCACCTTTTTCCCCGACGGCAGTTGTGCGAGATGCTCCTGCAGCATGCCGAACGCTTCGTACCATGTCTTAGGAGCCTTGGTGACGCGCATGCCCGCCGCGCGGAGCGACTCCTTGAACTCCCGCAATTGGTCGGATTTTGGCGCGTTTGCCAGCCCTGTATGCTGGAAAGTGAAGCGTCCTGCGAATGTTTCGCGGATCAGGTATGTTTTCCCGACACGACGCCGTCCATATACTACACAGAATTGTGATTCCTCTTTTTCAAGAAGTTGCAATAATTTTCCCTGTTCAATTTCCCTACCGAGCAGCATGTTTTGCTTATTTGAGATTTCCGCTGCAAAAGTACTAAAAATTGGCGATAACTTGTGGAAATCGTCCAAAAAAAATGACATTTCCACAGGTTATCGGTGTTTTTTGCGCTATTTCCTGCTTCGGTGGCTGAGCCTGTCGAAGCCACCGGAACTGCTATTTCCTGCTGTTATACAGGTTCATGGTTTTTTGGATGCCTTGGTCGGCAAAGCTCAGCAGGATTTCATCGCACTGTTCTATGGAGGGGCGCAGGGCGGCCTTCTCCTCCTCGGTGAAGCGGCCCAGCACAAAGTCAATCTGCATCCCTTTGGGGAAGTCGTTGCCTATGCCGATGCGCAGCCGCGCAAACCGGTCCGTGCCCAATGTTGTGATGATGTGGTTTACCCCGTTGTGGGTGCCGCCGCTCCCTTGGGCGCGCAGCCGTAACTGCCCCAACGGCAGATCCTTGTCATCGTATATGACCAACAGGTTCTCCAGCGGAATCTTCAGCTTGTCCAGATGGAAGCGCACAGCCTTGCCGCTCAAATTCATGTAGGTGGAGGGCTTGAGGATGGTGAGCATCTTGTTCTTGTGCCGGAAGGTGGCGGTGTCGCCGTACCGGTCGGGGGCGAAGGTGCCGTTGTGCTGCTGCACAAAGTGCTCCACGGCGGCAAATCCGATGTTGTGCCGCGTGCCGGCGTATTCCGCGCCGATGTTGCCTAATCCAACTATCAGAAATCGCATCTCCGGCGGTGTCGTTTCAGTTTCGTTGCCAATCCCATCGCTTTCGTCGTCAGCATCATGCCGGGGCTCATTTTCAGGCTCCTTGCAGGAACCGTTATTTCTCTTCCTGCGGAACAAGTCGGATAGCCAGCTCATCTAACTGCTCATTACTGATTGGTGAAGGCGCGTCGGCCATCATGTCGCGGCCTGCGTTGTTCTTTGGGAAGGCGATGAAGTCGCGGATGCTGTCCGCCTCGCCCAGGATGGCGCACAGACGGTCGAAGCCGAATGCCAGTCCGGCGTGTGGCGGCGCACCATACTCGAAGGCACCCATCAGGAAGCCGAACTGCTCCTGCGCCTTCTCATCGGTGAAGCCCAAAGTGTGGAACATCTTGTTCTGCATGTCGCGGTTGTGGATACGGATGGAGCCTCCGCCGATTTCGTTGCCGTTCAATACAATGTCATAGGCATTGGCGCGGATGTCGCCCCAGCGTTCCGGCTGGTCGAGCAGCGGCGCGTCCTCCGGATGCGGCGCGGTGAAGGGATGGTGCATGGCGTAGTAGCGTTGGGTCTCCTCGTCCCATTCCAGCAGCGGGAAGTCAATCACCCAGAGCGGGGCGAATTCGTCGGGCTTGCGCAGGCCGAGACGGCTGCCCATCTCCAGACGCAGCTCGCTCAGCTGCTTGCGCACCTTCATCTTTTCGCCGCAGAGAACCAGTATCAGGTCGCCCGCCTTGGCATTGCAGTGCTCCGCGATGCGCTGCAGATCCTCCGGCGTGTAGAACTTGTCCACGGAGGACTTGAAGCTGCCGTCACCGTTACAGCGGATATATACCAGCCCGCTTGCCCCGATTTGCGGACGTTTCACAAAGTCGGTGAGCGCGTCCAGCTGCTTGCGAGTGTATTCCGCACAGCCCTCGGCACAAATGCCCACCACCAGTTCCGCGTTGTCGAACACGCCGAACCCTTTGCCCTTGACCACATCATTAAGCTCGATGAACTTCATGCCGAAGCGGATGTCGGGCTTGTCGCTGCCGTAGTATTTCATGGCATCGTTCCATGTGATGCGCGGGAATGCGCCGAATTCCAGCCCCTTCACCTCTTTCAGGATATGCTTGAGCAGTCCTTCGAAAGTCTGCAGCACATCCTCCTGCTCCACAAACGACATCTCGCAGTCAATCTGTGTGAATTCCGGCTGGCGGTCGGCACGAAGGTCCTCGTCGCGGAAGCAGCGGGCAAGCTGGAAGTAGCGGTCGTATCCGGCCACCATCAGCAGCTGCTTGTACTGCTGCGGCGACTGCGGCAGGGCGTAGAACTGACCCGGGTTCATGCGTGAAGGCACCACAAAGTCGCGGGCCCCTTCCGGCGTGGATTTGATCAGGCAGGGGGTCTCAATCTCCAAAAAATGCAAATCGCTCAAATAGTTGCGGGTCAGCATCGCGATGCGGTGGCGCAGCTCAAGATTGCGCATCACCGGTGTGCGGCGCAGATCCAAATAGCGGTATTTCATGCGGAGGTCGTCTCCTCCGTCGCTGTGCTCCTCAATGGTGAAGGGCGGGGTCTTGGCCGGGTTCAGGATGTTCAGCTCCTCCACGAGGATTTCAATTTCGCCCGTCGGCATTTTGGGGTTCTTGTTGCTCCGCTCAGCCACTTTCCCAGTGGCCTGCAGCACATATTCGCGCCCCAGCTTACGTGCCTTTTCGCACAAATCGGGCCGCGTCTCCATGTTGAACACCAGTTGTGTGATGCCGTAGCGGTCCCTCAAGTCGATGAAAGTCATGCCGCCAAGGTCGCGGGAGCGTTGCAGCCATCCGCAAAGTGTCACCGTTTGTCCTGCGTTTTGCAGGTTCAGTTCTCCGCAAGTATTTGTCCTGTACATTATTTCAAAATATATTTTTCTGTTATTCCGGATTGCAAAAATACAACAAACAGCGGCTCCAAATGCAAAACAGAAAATTATTTTTATCATCATGGTGCGTGATGTTACTTTTTTCGTTAATTTTGCAATTTTAAAAACCAAAACTTAAAGTATCATGATGAAAAGATTATTTGCATTCTTAGCAGTGTCGGCAGCCATGCTTGTTGCCGGAAAGAGTTACGCACAGCTCAGCATCCGTGCAGGTTTTGCACCGGAAACGTGGAAATCCACCGTTACGGTCAACAATACCTCCACAACTTCAACCAGTAACCTGAAGGGAATTTTTATCGGTGCACATTACAATTTCAGCCTCACCGGCGATCTGGGGCTTTCGTTGGGCGCACAGTACCGCTACAACTTCAGCAAGGAGAGTGAAAGCGGGGATGTGTTCGGCCTTGTCGGCGGAACCGTTGAAACCAAAAACACACAGTCGGTGCTTGATGTGCCTGTCCTTTTGAATTATGGGCTGGATTTGTCCGATGCCATGCGGCTTTCCATCTTTGCAGGTCCCACTCTGAACCTTGCATTGGCCGGCAACTCCCACGTCACCTCAACGGTCACCGTGTTGGGAAAAACCAATGTCACGGAAACCGACAATGACTGGTATGGGGACAACACCAACTTTGAGACGCTGAATTTGAGCGCCACTTTCGGTGTAAACTTCACCTATATGCACTTCGGCCTTTTCGCCGGATACAACTTGGGCTTGCTGGATATGAACAAGGCGGACAATCTCAGCCTGAAAACCGCAGGCTTCTTTGTAGGTCTCGGATATACCCTTTAGCCGGAACGGCCTGACAACAGGTTCACACGGCTGCCGCTGTTCAGTTTCCGTAACCGAACAGTTGCAGCCGTTTGTCGTCATTGCGCCAGTCCTTCTGCACCTTGACGCTGAGCGCCAGGAATACCTTGCTTTCGATAAATGCCTCGATGGACTGCCGTGCCGCAATTCCCAATTTTTTGATGGCCTCGCCCTTGTGTCCGAGGATTATCCCCTTCTGGCTCTCCCTTTCCACATAAATCATCGCCTCAATGCGGGTCAGCTCTTCCTCTGCCTTGTAGGACTGGACTTCAATCTGCACGCTGTAGGGAATCTCCTTCTTGTACTGCAGCAGGATTTTTTCACGGATGATTTCCGACACGAAGAAGCGCATCGGCCGGTCGGTCAGTTCGTCTTTCGGAAAATAAGGCGGGTTGTCGGGAAGCAGCTCCACAATCCGGTCCACAATGGTTTCCAGGCCGGCCCGTTGCAGTGCGGAGACACAGCAGACCGCCTGCGGATGCAGCAGCTCCTCCCAGCAGGCCTTGGTGGCGGAGGTCTTCTCCGCATCAGCCTTGTCGATTTTATTCACAACCAGAATGATTGGAATGTGCAGCCGGCTGATTTTCTGAATAAACAGTTCCGGCGGGTTCTGCTCGCCCACCTCCACCACGTAGAGCAGCACATCGGAATCCTGCAGGGCCGATTCCACGTATCGCATCATGTATTCCTGCATTTTGTATGAGGGTTTAAGCATACCCGGAGTGTCCGAATAGACAATCTGGAAATCCTCCCCATTCACAATCCCCATAATGCGGTGCCGTGTGGTCTGCGCCTTCGAGGTGATTATTGAGAGGCGTTCGCCTGTCAGGGCGTTCATCAGTGTTGACTTGCCGACATTGGGGTTCCCTAAAATGCTTACAAAACCGGCTTTGTGTGTCATGGTGCTTTCGTGTTAAATTGGTTATATGTACAGCAGGCTGCTGAGTTGTTCCCCGTCAAGCATCTCGTCGGCCATCTCCATAAGCTCCCCGGCGGTGATCAGTTCCATTTTGGCCAATAGTTCGGGTATTGTTTCCACCTCGTCGTACAGCAGATGGTTCTTGCCGATGGAGAGCATCTCCGTCAGATTGGATTCGTTGGTGAGACAGGTCTGTCCGATAAGCTGGCGTTTTGCGCGTTGCAGCTGGAGCGGGCCAAGGGGTGTCCGGCGCAGTTTGCGCAGTTCGTCGTGGATCATCTCCTGGCATTTCTCAAGGTTTTTGTGGTCCATTCCGGCATAGATGGTGAAGAGTCCGGCGTCGCTCAGAGCGGCGTATGCCGATTCCACCGAGTAGACATAGCCCTTTTTCTCCCGAAGCGCCATGTTCAGGCGGGTGTTCATGCCGGGGCCGCCGAGCATATTGTTCAGCAGGGTGGCGCACAAATGTTTCCTGTCGTTGTATCGGGGCAGCACCCTGCCGATGATCATGTGGGTCTGGCTGCCGAGCAGCTGTTTGCGGATGTGGGATGGACGG
>JAEEGK010008784.1_pt1 | contig 23773 bp, 18 predicted proteins | sample 8958771 | NCBI WGS metagenome assembly JAEEGK01 (sample SAMN16246547, study PRJNA631951) | gut metagenome | biome: gut microbiome; feature: rumen; material: SC-attached | host: Bos | place: Iran: Karaj | collected 2018-10
CGTCCCGCCAACCTGAAGAACACCGGCTACCATGTGTCCGAGGGCACCATGGCCACCCTGCGCAGCATCCACGCCACCGGCATCGACCCCGTGGAGCTGGGCGAGATCCTGAAGGAAGGCATCGAGAACGGCCGCGTCATCGTCCTGCCCGACCATCATCCCGAGAACTGGCCGCAGCAGCTGCGCAGCTACAGCATCCAGGAAGAGGCCCTCTGCCTCACCGCTGCGGAGCGCAAGGCCGCCGCTGAGAAGCAGGCGGAGGAACGCCGCAAGATGTTCGAGGAAATGATGAAGAAGAACGCCGGCAAGAATGCGCCTCCTCCCCGTCCCATGTGGGGCACCCCCGAGGGCGGCGAAGTCTTCGGCAAGGCCCGCGAGGATCTGGACTGGGTCGATCCCGCCAACCGTTTCGAGAAGAAGTAAAATTCAAATCGTCCTCCAGGAGCGCCGGAAAACCGGCGCTCCTGATTTGTTTTCCGATCTTCTGATTTTCTATTGCCTTTTTTCACAAATGCGGTATAATGATGGCAGCAAAAATTAGAAATATTGTAAAGGAGCGGATTCACCATGAGAGATTTCAAGGGCAAGATCGTATTCGTCACCGGCGGCGCTTCCGGCGCCGGCCTCGGCCAGGCGAAGGTCTTCGGCCGCGAAGGCATGAAGGTCTGCATCGCCGACATCCGTCAGGATGCTCTGGACAATGCCGTCAAGGAGCTGATCGCTTTCGGCATCCCCGAGAAGGACATCCTGGCCCAGAAGGTCGACCTCACCAACCGCGCGGAGTACACCGCCGCCGCCGACAAGGTGGAAGAAGTCTTCGGCGGACCTCCCCACCTGCTGATCCAGACCGCGGGCGTCAACTCCTTCGGCCCCATCGAGGCCTCCACCTTCGACGACTTTGACTGGGTCATGGGCGTCTGCCTGAACCATGTGGTCAATGGCCTGCTGATCTTCGTTCCCCGCATGATCAAGGCTTATGCCCACAAGACCGAATTCTGGGTCGCCACCACCTCCTCCATGGGCGCTTTCATGGCCGGCTCCGGCACGGGCCCCTACAGCGCCGCCAAGGCCGCCGTCAACAACCTGATGTACTCCTATGCCGAGGCTCTGAAGCCCTATGGCTCCGGCGCGACGGTCCTCTGCCCGGGCAACATCAATTCCAACATCGGCAATGCGGAGAAGTTCCGCCCCGCCAACCTGAAGAACACCGGCTACCACATCTCCGAGGGCACCATGGCCTCCCTGCGCGCCATCCACGCCACCGGTATCGACCCCGTGGAGCTGGCCGAGATCCTGAAGGAAGGCATCGAGAACGAGCGCATCATCGTTCTGCCCGACCATACCCCCGAGAAGCGCGCCGCCCAGCTGCGGGGCCTCAACGAGACCATCGAGAACTACACCCTCACCGGCGCCGAGCGCGCCGCCATCGCTGCCAAGCGCGCCGAGGAGCGCCGCAAGATGTTCGAGGAAATGGCCAAGAAGAACGGCGGCAACGGCGCGCCTCCTCCCATGATGCGCCGCCAGTCCGCCGAGGGCACCGAGCCCTTCGGCAAGGCCCGGGACGATCTGGACTGGATCGATCCCAGCAAGAAGCTTCAGAAGTAATCCGAATCTCAACGGAAACGGCCGCCGCAAGGCGGCCGTTTCCTAAAGCTGTCGACAAAGTGTCGACAGCTTTAGGGCAAAATCAGAAATGTATTCTGATTTTGCAAGGATATCATGTGAAGGGGGCCTCGCCGCCCCCTTCACAAATCCCCCATGCATGTCGATATACTGCCGATAGGTTTGTCTGCAGTCTGAGGAAACGGCCGCCGCAAGGCGGCCGTTTCCTCTTGTCCCGGATAATCTTTTTGCACAGTTTTCTATTGCTTTTTTGCCCGGAATCGGATAAAATGACCACATCCATACAATACTTCGATAAGGAGAAAAGCGAATGAAAGATTTCAAAGGCAAGATCGTATTCGTGTCCGGCGGCGCTTCCGGCGCCGGCCTCGGCCAGGCCAAGGTCTTCGGCCGCGAGTGCATGAAGGTCGCCATCGGCGACGTGCGGCAGGAAGCTCTGGACAATGCCGTCAAGGAGCTGATCGCTTTCGGCATCCCCGAGAAGGACATCCTTGCCATCAAGGTGGACCTGACCGACCGCGCCGACTACACCCGCTGCGCCGACAAGATCGAGGAAGTCTTCGGCGGACCTCCCCACCTGCTGATCCAGACCGCGGGCGTCAACTCCTTCGGCCCCATCGAAGCCTCCACCTTTGACGACTTTGACTGGGTCATGGGCGTCTGCCTGAACCACGTGGTCAACGGCCTGCTGATCTTCGTTCCCCGCATGATCAAGGCCTATGCCCACAAGACCGAGTTCTGGGTCGCCACCACCTCCTCCATGGGCGCTTTCATGGCCGGCTCCGGCACGGGCCCCTACAGCGCCGCCAAGGCCGCCGTCAACAACCTGATGTACTCCTATGCCGAGGCTCTGAAGCCCTACGGTGCCGGCGCCACGGTCCTCTGCCCGGGCAACATCAATTCCAACATCGGCAACGCGGAGAAGTATCGTCCCGCCAACCTGAAGAATACCGGCTACCATGTGTCCGAGGGCACCATGGCCCATCTGCGCAGCATCCACGCCACCGGCATTGACCCCGTGGAGCTGGGCGAGATCCTGAAGGAAGGCATCGAGAACGAGCGCATCATCGTCCTGCCCGACCATACTCCCGAGCTCCGGGCCCAGCAGCTGCGCGGCCTGAACGAGACCATCGAGGACTACACCCTCACCGGCGCCGAGCGCGCCGCCAAGGCCGCCAAGCGCGCCGAGGAGATGCAGAAGATGTTCGAGGAGATGGCCAAGGCCGCCAAGGAGCGCGGCGAAGACGCGGCGCCTCCTCCCACCATGGGCTGGGGCGTTCCCGAAGGCGCCGAGCCCTTCGGCATGGCCCGGGACGATCTGGACTGGGTCGATCCCAGCAAGAAGCTCCAGAAATAAGACGGCGATCCCAGCATAGCCGAGACACTATGAGACTGTTTCAGGGCGGAGACGCAGTCTTCGCCCTGAAACAATATCGCGCGAGGTGTTTGCGATGAAGAGATTCCTCCGTCCGGCGGCGCTGCTCCTGGCGCTGCTCCTGCTCCTGACCGTGACCGGCTGCGACGGTGTGCAGCGGAAAAAGGCTTTCGTCAACCAGTATCTCCAGGGCGTCCGGAGTTTCAGCTTCGGCACCGAGGAGGAAGGGGAGGGCGTCCAGGTCACCGGCACGGTCTTCGCCCAGAAGAACGTGAAGGAAAACGACGCTACCGTCACCATCCTCGCCCAGATCCAGCGGGGCGAGAGCCACGGGGAAGGGGTGACCTTCTATGTGGCGAAGGGCTGGTTTGTCAACAAGGTGCTGACGGATTTCCCCGGCAGCGGGAGCTTTGACGACAGCTTCAATATGACCAACATCGTCAAAACGGCGGATTCCGGCTCCACCTGGTCCTATATGGTGCAGATCGGCTGTGACCGGAACCTGAACATTCCCGACGGGGCCTCCGGAACGGTGATGATCCAGATGGTCTGGGATTACAAGGCCGTGGGGCCCACGGAGTTCATGACCATCGGCGCTGTGGGCGCGGGCTATTCCAGCGTCAACTCCGCCAACGGCGTGACCTCCGTGGCGATCGACATCCCGCTGGAGTGACCGCATAGGGCCCGGGGCCGCGGACGTCCTCTTTCTCCGTCAGAGGTAAGGGCGGATGTCCGCGGCCAGCTGTTCCTCCAGGCCGCTGAGCCGCAAGGCAAGGCCGCGGGCCTGCTCCGAGGCGGCGGAATATTGGTTCAGATAGCGGTGGAGGGATTTCACCCCCATGTTGCAGCCGTCGGTGATCAGGTCGGCGATGGTGCTGTCCGCGTCCTTCACGGCCATCATCACGTTGGTTTTCATCCAGCTCATGCCCTTTGCCATGGGATTGGGCTCTTTGCCGTCGTCATGCCGCCGGTCCAGCATCTGCTGGACCTCGCTCCCCAGGGCCTCGTGGTCGCTGCGGCATTTTTCCAGGCAGCGGCGGAATTCGCTGTCGCGGACATAGGACTGCACCTCCTTGATGGAGGCCACCCCCATCTTCACCCCGGCGTCGCATTCCCGCAGCAGCTTGATCGTATCATCCGTTGTCATTTGCATGCCCCCTTTCTTCCGTCCTAGTATGCGCAGGCGCGGGGGCCCTCTATGCGCCGGGTTGAAAAAAGCGGCTGTTTCAAAAGTTTTGGTTGACTTTCCGGGGATGCTTATGTTACTATACTTGTCGGCGCTTGTCCGGGGTGCGTCTCCGGCTGCGTAGTCTGCGGGCGTAGTTCAATGGCAGAACACCAGCCTTCCAAGCTGGATACGTGGGTTCGATTCCCATCGCCCGCTCCAGTCATGCGCCAATAGCTCAGCAGGATAGAGCAACTGCCTTCTAAGCAGTAGGCCGGGGGTTCGAGTCCCTCTTGGCGTGCCAAAATATGGTGGGTGTAGCTCAGTTGGTTAGAGCGCCAGATTGTGGCTCTGGAGGCCGACGGTTCGACTCCGTTCACCCACCCCATTTGCCCCAGTAGCTCAGTCGGCAGAGCACCTGCCTTTTAAGCAGGGTGTCGGGGGTTCGAATCCCCCCTGGAGCACCAAAAGCAAAAGACCGCCCATCGGGCGGTCTTTTTGCTTTTGATGTGTATTCCCGGAAGGGGGGATTCGAAAGGCGGCTCTTGGCGACATGCCAGTGGCAGGTCGCAACCGTCGTGGCTTTTCCGCAGAAAAGCGAATCCCCCCTGGAGCACCAAAAGCAAAAGACCGCCCATCGGGCGGTCTTTTGCTTTTGAACGATGTGTTCCGCTGCGCGGAACGTGATGCGCACTTCGTGCGTGATGTGTCCTTCGGACGTGATGTGCCTGCGGGCGTGGGGAGCGGAACGCATCCCATCACTTTGCGCTGTAAGCGCAAAACATCATGGTGAGCGAAGCGACACCGCATCACTTGCGCCGCAGGCGCAAACATCACGGAGCCGACGGAATCGGTTACGATCAGCGGATATCTTTTCTGCCAAAGCAAGCGCCGGCGAAGCCGGCCGGTCGCCGGAGGACGGAATCAGCCTGTCACAAAGGCGCAAACTCCATAAACAACAACAGCAGGTTCCATGACGGAGCCTGCTGTTTTCCTTTTGTCAATAGAAGCGTACAGGGAACAAAATGAAGGATCCAGCCGCCTGAAGATTGTAATTCCTGTATGGCTGTGTTAGAATAAGCATGCCACGCAATTTCATATTCGTTTTACACCATAGGTGTGTGTTTTTCTTGGTAAAAACGCATACCCTATTCGGCATACCTATGGTGTATTGTTGAAATTGCGTGGCAGCAATCGGGGCTGTGCGTTTTTCGGTGGCGCGGCTTCGGCTGCGCCACTTTTTTGTTATCAATTTTAGGAGGTAGAGATAATGAAAAGAGCAATCACAATCCTTTTGGCGCTGTTGATGATGCTGTCGTTTGCCGCCTGCGGCGGTGGTGGAACGGCGTCACCCACGCCAGAGCCAACGCCAGAGCCAACATCTGAACCTACGCCTGAACCAACACCTGAACCTACTCCTGAACCGACATATGAATTAGGTGAAACTGTTTCAACAGACCTAATTGATTTTACATTACAGAAAGCGAAGTTCTCCTATTATGCGAGTTCATTGAGTTCCGAGTTTTGTAAACCTCTCGCAGCTGACAGTGGAGGTATCTTTACAGCAAGCAAAGGACATTGCTTGGTTTGTATTACATACACTATAAAAAACAAAGATAGAACAACTTTGAATTTTGGCTCAGTTTTTGGTGATTGGATGTTAAGGCCCACTGTCTATTATAATGAAAAATCATATAGTGTTAATGGATTTGACCTAAACAACAAAGATGGCACATTGAGTAGAATGGAACTAAAATATGCGGCCATTTCATATGATGATGGAGAGACTTTTGAGAAAAACGATGCAGATAACGAACTGATAAATGCAGGGAAGACAGTGACTATCAGAACTCTTGGCGTTATAAAAATGGAACCGAACAAGATAAGTGATGGCTTTGAAATCAAGATAAATGTTTTGAATTCATCTGGGGAAATGGAAGTCTTTACTTATAAAACTAAATGAAATAACACGAAACGCGGCGGGGAAAACCCGCCGTTTTACCCTTCCAAAAGCCCAATATACTTATACGCCGTAGTCCGGCTCAAATCGTCATCCCTCGCTGATTCCGACACGTGTCCCTTTGCTCCGGCGAACAGTACCCTGACAAATCGCGGCCCCCGGAGCTTCCGGGGGCCGCGGCGCGTCATTTGTTCAGTTCATCTGTCACTCGCAGGGATCAGCCTTCGCCCTCCAGAAGGGGCAGGGGCAGCAGCTCCGGCGTGCTGGTGATTTCCTCATAGGTTTCATTGTCGTTGACGACGACGGCGACCTCCACGGAGCTCAGCACAGCGGCGCCGATATCCTCCAGGGAGTCTTCGCCGATGCTGAGGACGCCCACCGCCATGGTGCCGGGGTAGATGGTATTATAGAACCAGGGGTAGGATTCCGTGCCGTTGAGCAGCATTTTGGAGAAGGAGACGCTCATGGTCCGGTCGGTGTCGTTCTTCATCAGGAAGGTGTAGTCGGTGCTGTGCCACATGTCGTCCCAGGTCACGCTGACAAGCTTCATGGTGAAGCCGGCGTCGGCAAAGAAATCGTCGCCTTCCACCTCCTGCTTCCACTCCTTGTCATAGTCGTTGGTCCGGATGACGACGACGTCGCCGGTGCAGAGAAGATCATAGGCATCGTTGTTGGCATAGAGCTGGATCTGCAGTTCCCCGATATATTCGGTGCCCAGAAGGTCCAGAGAGGTGTCGTAAAGGCCGATGGTGTCGTCCGCCTCGCCGCCGGGCTGCACCTCCGTATAGAGGAAGGTGGAGGTGGAATAGCCGTTGATGATGAAGCGGTCGCAGCTGACGTACGCGACCTGGTCGGTGTTGTTGACCATGTGCAGGTTCATAACGGGGCCGAACAGCTCGTCGGTAAAGCCGGTGGCGGTCACGGTGATGCCGCCCTCGTCCAGCAGGACGACGGGGCTCTCCAGCTCGGGGAGCTGGATGTTGCTGGTGCTTTCCCATTCGCCCCAGTCGTCGCCTTCGCCCCACTGGCTGAGGCTCTCAATGAAGTCCAGCCAATCCTGGTAGCTGACGGAGTCGTATATCTCGCCGGTGGCGGCGTCCTTCATTTCCACCACGCAGCTGGGCTCGAACGCGCCGCAGTAAGCTTGGTAGTAAGCGCCGTAGAGGGTGAGGGAGAGGGCGTAGAGCCCTTCGGAGCCGTCTTCCGCGCTGCGGTCGATGATGAATTCAAAAGCGGAGTAATCCTCGGCGTGCTCGATGCCGCGGAGGGAGGCAAGCCTGTCTTCACCCTCGGTGAGCTCCCGGAGCGCTTCTTCGATCTCCTCGGAGAGGCCGTTCAGCAGCTTCTTGTGGGCTTCCTCGGACATGACGTAGACCACGCCGCCGTCCTCCTGGGGATAATACTCCTCAATGCCGTTTTCCGCAATGTAAGCCGCATAATCCTCTTCGGTCATATCCTCAACGAATTCCGCGGGGATATAGAGATTGATGAGCCCGGTGTTGGGATCGGGGGCTTCCGTAGGCGCGGGCGCGTCGGTGGGGGCGGGGGCGTCCGTAGGCGCAGGCGCGTCGGTAGCTGCGGGGGCCTCCGTAGGCGCGGGCGCGTCGGTAGCTGCGGGGGCTTCCGTAGCCTTGGGCGCTTCCGTGGGCGCGGGGGCGGGGGCCTCCGTGGGCGCGGGGGGATTCTTGTCGCCGCAGGCGGTCATCGCCAGCACCAGCAGCAGAGCAAGCAGCAGGGCAATCGCTTTTTTCATGTTTGCATGTACCTCTTTCTTTGATGAATTGCTTTTCTGACGGATATATCCTCAGCCGGAAAACCGGCAGTCAGATCGTTCGGGCGACCTCAAAGGCCTGGAACACCGCGTCCCGAATTTCCCCGGATTTCACGGCGTCCCCGATGATGTAAAAGCTGGTTTCGGGACAGAGATGAGCGAAAGTCAGGGCCTCGGCGCGGCGGGGCTTCATGCCCACCGCCATCAGCACCGTGTCGGCGGGCAGGGTCTTCTCCTCGCCGCTTTGGCTGTTTTGAATGCGCACGCCCCCGTCGGTGATCTCGCAGAGCTTCCAGCCCAGGAGCCGCGTCACATGGTTCTCCTCGCTGAGGGCCAGCAGGTCGGAGGCTGCGCCGGTGCGGAACAGGTCCACCTGCGCCGCCATCTCCACCACCGTCACCTCCTTGCCCTGCTTTGCAAGGCTGATGGAGGCTTCCGTGCCTACGGAGGAGCCGCCCACGATGATCACCTTCTGCCCGCAGGGGACAAGGCCGTTTTCCGCATCCGGGGCCCAGTGGACGTTGGGCCTGTCAGCGCCGGGGACGCGGGGGAGGATGGGGTCGGAGCCCAGGGCGGCGACCACGGCGTCATAGTGTTCCTCCGCCAGCTTTTCCGGCGTGGCCGCGGTGTTCAGCAGCACCCGCGCCCCGCAGTTGGCGGCGAAATCCTCCATGTATTGCAGGTAGTCCCGCAGGTCGTGCTTGAAGTCCGCCGCCACGGCGTCCCGCACATGGCCGCCCACCCGGCTGTTCTTTTCATAGAGGGTCACGTCGTGGCCCCGCTGCAGCAGCCATTTCATCGCCTCGACGCCGGCGGGCCCGCCGCCGACGACGGCAACCTTTTTCTTCTCCGCGGCCGGGGGCAGCCGCCCCTCCGGATATTCCCGGAAGCGGCCCCACATGGGGTTCACGCTGCAGAGCTTGGCGGTGTGGGGGCTGGCAAGGCGGAAGCAGGAGCAGCGCAGACAGGGCATGTGCTGCCATTCCTTGCCCTCGGCGTATTTCCGGGGCATGTCGTAGTCCGCATGGAGGGCCCGGTTCATTGCCACCAGGTCCGCCTGGCCGGAGGCGATGATCTCCTCCGCCTGGCCGGGGTCCTTGATGGCCCCCACCACCGCCACCGTCAGCTCCGGATAGGCCCGCTTCACCGCCTCGGAGAAGCGGACATTGAACTTCTGGGGCATGGTGTAGTTGGTCATGAGGTAGCGGAGATACCAGGGCTCGCCGTAGAGATCGTGAAGGCCGGCGGATACGTGGAGGATGTCGGTCCTGTCCTTGATGTACTTGATGAATTCCAGGGTTTCCGGGAAGCGCATCTGCTCCGGGTGGAATTCGTCGGCGCTGAGGCGGTATTCGATGACGAAGTCTTCCCCCACCGCGCCCCGCACCGCCTCCAGCACCTCGCAGGCAAAGCGGGCCCGGTTTTTCAGGGAGCCGCCGTATTCATCCGTGCGCCGGTTGTAGTAGGGGCTGGCGAACTGGGCGATCAGGTTGCCGTGAGCGCCGTGGATCATGCAGATCTGCATCCCCGCCTGCTTGCAGAAGCCGGCGGCCCTGGCGTATTTCTCCACGGTCTCCCGGATCTTTTCCCTGCTCATTTCGATGGTGGCGACGGGTTCCCGCCCCAGCATCGCGGCGCGTCGCTCCTCCGCCTTGGTAATGAAGGAGGAGGCGCTGTAGGGGGCGTGGCCCACGTTTTCAAAGGCGGTATCCTTGCCGTTGTGGGTCAGCTCCAGGGAGCCCTGGGCCCCGTAGACGGCGCACATCTCTGCGAATTTGCGCAGGGGCATGACGCATTCCGGGTCCGACAGCTGCAGCTGCCGGGCTTCGTCGGAGCTCTCCGTGATGTCGATGGAGCAGTTGCCCACGTTGCAGACGGCCACGCCGCCCCGGGCATACTGGCGGAAATAGGAGACAAAGTCGTCCGTCACAAAGCCCCGGTCGTCCCCGGAGAAGAAGCAGCCCGGCGGCGCCTGCTCCAGGTGGTTCTTGAAAAGAACGCCGCGGATCTCAAAGGGGTCGAAGACGTGGGGGTATTTACAGGCCACTGGCGTTTCCTCCCTTCCGTTCATTTCATGATAAAACGTATCATAGCATAAATATGCCGTTGATTCAATTCTTTTGCGGGAAAAGACAGGGCGGCCCGGGGGGCGCTGCATTTTGAGCGCCCCTGATGATATGCCCGCTTCGCGGACATGATATCCCGCTGTGCGGTGTTGCCTTAAAGCTCTGCCGATAGTCTGAGGGCGGCCCCGCCGGGGCCGCCCTCAGGCGCTGATTTGCTGCCTTAAAATGTGATCGCAACCTTAATACTGCCGTATTTGCCCGTGGCGTAGTCAAAGGCGGTCTCCCACTCCTCCAGGGGGAAGGTTTTGGTCACCACCCCCGCGGTCTTCAGCACGCCGGAGGCCATGTTTTCAATGACATAGGGATAGCAGTTGGGGCTGAGGTGGCTGCCCAGCACGTCCAGCTCCTTCTTGTCCCCGATGATGGACCAGTCCAAGGTGGTGGGCTGGCCGAAGACGGAGAACTCCACAAAGCGCCCCAGCTTGCGGATCATGCTCATGCCCTGGACCACGCTGGAGGGATGACCGGAGCATTCGATGTAGATATCGCAGCCGTAGCCCTCGGTGAGGTCCATGATGTTCTTCACCACGTCCTCCCTGGCGGGGTTCCAGGCCAGGTCCGCCCCGAAATCCAGGGCCTTCGCCAGCCGGTTGACCTGCAGGTCCAGCACGATCAGTTTTTTGGGCTTCTTGGTGGAGGCATAGGTCACCATACCCAGACCCAGCGTGCCCGCGCCGGAGATGACCACGATATCGTCGGAGGTGATCTGCGCCCGGTCCACGCAGTGCTTGGAGCAGCCGTAGGGCTCGATCAGCAGGGCGCTGCGCAGGGGCAGCTTCTTCGGTACCCGGTGGATGCGGGCGTGCTTCGTGGGGATGCGCACGTATTCCGCCATGGCCCCGCAGTAGTCGGTGAAATAGCCGTAGATATAGTGGGGCTGACACATCCAGTATTTCCCGCTTTTGCAGAAGCGGCATTCCCCGCAGGGGGCGATCTGCTCCACGGTGAGGCGGTCTCCCACGGCCCACTCCGTCACGTTGGCGCCCACCTCGCTTACCACGCCCAGGAATTCATGCCCGGGGATGAAGGGGGTGCGCACCCAGGGCTCCTTTCCGTCGCCGCCCCAGTAGCTCTCCGCCCCGTGCCAGCACTTCACGTCGCTGGCGCAGACGCCGCAGCCCTCGGTTTTCAGCAGAATGTCGTCCGGCCCGCATGCGGGGATGGGGTATTCCGGCTCGAACCGGTAGTCGTCCTTCCCGTAGACCACCAGCGCTTTCATGGTCTTTTTCTCCATGGTCCTGCCCTCCGTACAATATTCTTATGATAATCTGACGATAGTACGCCGCAGGCAAAAAGTCAAGGGCGGCGGGAAAAAGTGATAATAGATGTGGCGCGTCGGCGGAAAGCGTGGTATAATTAACCAAATGTGTAATCTTTGGAGGATCGTTATGCTGAGACAAGTCACTGTGGAAAACGGCGTGGTGGAAGGACTGCCCGCAGCGGACCCGCGGATCACCTCCTTCAAGGGCATCCCCTATGCCGCGCCTCCCGTGGGGGAAAACCGCTGGCGCGCGCCACAGCCCGCCAAGAACTGGGAGGGCGTTCTGAAAGCCTATCAATTCGCTCCCATCTCCATGCAGCATGTGCCCGGCGAGGACCCGGACAATCTCTATTCCCGGGAGTGGAACGTGGACACCTCCATCGAAATGTCCGAGGACAGCCTGATGCTCAATGTGTGGACCCCCGCCCGCAGGGCGGATGAAAAGCTGCCGGTCTTCGTGTGGTATTTCGGCGGCGGCCTGCGGGAGGGCAACACCGCGGAGATGGAATTCGACGGGGAGCGCATCGCCCGCCGGGGCATCGTGGTGGTCACGGTGAACTACCGGCTGAATGCCTTCGGCTTTTTCTCCCACCCGGAGATCACGGCGGAGGCCCCGGAGAGCCCGGCCAACTTCGGTTATCTGGACCAGCGCTTCGGCACCATGTGGGTCAAGCGCAATATCGCCGCTTTCGGCGGCGACCCGGACAACATCACCATCGGCGGCCAGTCTGCCGGGGGCGGCAGCGTCATGGCCCAGGTGGCATCGCCTCTGAACAAGGGCCTGTTCCAGAAGGCCATCGTGGACAGCGGCCTGGAGCTCTGCCCCTATGAGCCCAATATGTTCGGCCCCAACCTGACCCTGGCGGAGGCGGAGCAGATCGGCGTGAAGTTCTTCGAGGAGCTGGGGGTCAAGACCCTGGCGGAGGCGCGGAAGCTGGACGCCTTCTATATCCGGGACAAGGCCAACGCCTCCAGGCTGCGCTTCGGCGTGGTGGAGGACGGACACATGATCACCGGCCTGTCGAACCAGCTGTTCATGAAGAACGAAGTGAACCTGGTGCCCATGCTTTTCGGTCACACCTCCACGGAATTTCCCTCCACGCCCCCGGCGAAAACGGTGGAGGAATTCCGGGAATATGCCCGCAGCCACTTCGGCGAGGATGCGCCGGAATTCCTTGCTCTCTGCGCCTCCTACAACGATTCCCTGACGGAGATGAAGGCGAAATCCCAGGCCCAGCACCTGGAATTCTCCATCCGCCGTCTGGCCCACGCTAAGGCCGTCACCGGCGACAGGCACCCCATGTGGTACTGGGTCTTTGATCCCGAGATCCCCGGCTGGGACAATCCCGGCACCTTCCATTCCTGCGACCTGTGGTTCTTCTTCGAGACCCTGGCGAAGTGCTGGCGGCCCTTCAAGGGCAAGCACTATGACCTGAGCCGGATGATGTGCAACTATTGGGCCAACTTTATCCGCTCCGGCGACCCCAACGGACCTGACGCCGACGGGGAGGATATGCCTCTTTGGAAGCCCTACACGGAGGCGGAGCCCAACCGCATCTGGTTCGGCGACACCGTGTACACCGAGGCCAAGGGGCCCAGGCCCCTGATGGCGTTCCTGCTGCGCCAGGCGGCGAAGAAGGACAGGTAACCGGGCAATGCATATGCCGGCGGAGCGGCAGCGTCTCTCCGCCGGCTGCCAAAAGCAAAGGAGGGACGGCATGTCGGAAATCAAACGACCGATCCAGCGCAGCCTCATTTCCGGCTGTGCGGTGTTCATCCTGCTTCTTTGCCTGCTGCTGACCGTGCAGTCCTATCTCCAGTTTTCCGTCGCTCTCTATCAGCAGTGCCAGGTTCGGCTGAAAACGGTGATCCGGTATGTGGACGAGAAACTGGACAGGGACGACCTGCGAAGCTGCATCAACAAGCGGCAGGCCAGCGTGAAATACTATGAGCTGCAGGCCCTGCTCAACAGCATGGTGGAACCCTTTGAGCTCACCTATCTCTATATCTGCTTCCCCTCCGGCAACGCCATGATCAACGTGGCCTCCGCCGCCGCCCAGGCGGAGCAGCAGCGGGGAAATGCAGATATATCGCTGCTCCGCGTGGATACTGGCTATCCCAAGGAGACCATGGCGCTTTATCAAAGGGCGTGGAAATCCGAGGGCATCACCTATTTCCGGGTGAACTCCGACTATGGCTCATGCTACACGGGCTGCCTGCCGCTGAAGGCCAGAGACGGCACCGTCTTTGCCCTCCTCTGCGCGGACGTGAATGTGGATGATCTGCACCAGACGGTGACGAACTACGCGCTTGTCGGCGCGGGGATCGCCGTCTTCCTGGGCGTCCTGTTCGCGGTCCTGCTCCTGACCTGGCTCAAGCGCAACGTCACCGGGCCGGTGCTGGCCCTGGAAAAAAGCGCCCGGCGCTTCGCGGAGACAAACGCCGATGGAGGAGATATCCGAAGCATGAAGTTCGAGCCGCCGGAGCTCCATTCCTGGAACGAGGTGGCTTCTCTGTCTAAGGCCGTCGCCTGGATGACGGAGAACATCAAGCGGCGCGTGGAAGAGCTCTATTCGGCGGAGATCCGGGCCAAATCGGCGGAGATCGAGGCCGAGGACATGACCCGCATCGCCTATCAGGACGCCCTGACCCATGTCAAGAACAAGACGGCCTACAAAGCCAAGGAGAAGGAGCTGACCGATCGGCTGGAGCGGGGGAGGATCGAATTTGCCATCGTCATGGTGGACGTGAACTATCTCAAGCGCGTCAACGACACCTACGGCCATGAGTACGGCGACAAGTATCTGATCGGCTGCTGCGCCATCATCTGCGACGTTTACAAGCATTCTCCCGTTTACCGCATCGGCGGCGATGAATTCCTGGTCGTCCTTCAGGGGCAGGATTATGAGCATCGGGACGAGCTGCTGGAGCTTTTGAGCCTGCGCTTCGGCGACGACAACGAGGATGAAAGCCTCCAGCCCTGGGAGCGCTACAGCGCGGCCTGCGGCATGTGCGTGCACCAGGCGGGGCAGACCGTGGAGGAGGTCTTCCAGTGGGCCGACGAGGAGATGTACCGGCGCAAGCAGATCATGAAAAGCGGAAGGTGACGAACCCCTCCGGACAATCAGGATTTGTATTTGGGGCTGCTGCGGAAATAACCGCAGCAGCCCCAAAATCGACAGACAGCGCTATTGAACTATCTCAGCACTAGGTATATAATCATTCATCATTTTCGGACACGGAGGGCAGGTGCGGACGGTGGCGGCGTTGACGGAGAATATCTCGACCTCGGCGGCGGTGGTCATTTCCGTGGCCGTCATGCTGTTTGCGGGCTTCCTCATGACCCGCCTCACCAAGCTGCTGCGCCTGCCCAATGTGACGGCCTACATCCTGACCGGCATCCTCCTGGGTCCCTTCGTGCTGGATCTGATCCCGCCCCGGGTGGTGGAGGGGATGGATTTCCTCTCGGATATCGCCCTGGCCTTCATCGCTTTCGGCACCGGGCAGTTTTTCAGCCTGCCTGCCCTGCGGCGAAACGGGGCGAAGGTGCTCGTCATAACGCTGCTGGAATCCCTGGCGGCGAGCGCCCTGGTCTTTCTCCTGAGCCGCTGCCTCCTGGGGCTGCCGCTGGCCTTTTCCGCAGTGCTCAGCGCCCTGGCCGCCGCCACCGCCCCGGCCTCCACCCTCATGACCATCCGGCAGACCGGGGCTCACGGCGATTTTGTGGACACCCTTCTGCAGGTGGTGGCCCTGGACGACGTGGTGGGTCTGCTTGCCTACAGCGCCGCCGTCGCCGTCGCCGTCAGCGCCGCGGGCGGCGGCGCTTTCCGCCCGGGGGATGTGCTGCTGCCTGTGGCAGCCAACCTGGGCGTGCTGCTGCTGGGGGGCGTCTTCGGTCTCTTTTTGAAGCTGCTGATCCGCAAAAAACGCACCACGGACAACCGGCTCATCATCACCCTGGCCCTGCTCTTTGCTTTCTGCGGCGTCTGCGGCCTGCTGGATATCTCGCCCCTTCTGGGCTGCATGTCCATGGGCATGGTCTACCGCAATCTGGCGGAGGACGAAAGCCTGTTCAAGCAGATGAACTATTTCAGCCCGCCGGTGCTGCTGCTGTTCTTCGTCCGCTCCGGCATCCTCTTCGACCTGGGGGCCCTGGTGCGGCCCATGGGCAGCCTGGGGGGCGTGCCCCTCATTGCCGTGGGCGTCCTCTATTTCCTGGTGCGCATCCTGGGGAAATACGCCGGGGCCTGGCTGGGCTGCCTGGCGGTGGGGAAGGACAAGGCGGTGCGGCGCTATCTGGGCCTGGCGCTGATCCCCCAGGCGGGGGTCGCCATCGGCCTGGCCGCCCTGGGAGCGCGGACCCTGGGACCGGAACTGGGCGGGCCCCTCCATACGATCATCCTGGCCTCCAGCGTGCTCTATGAGCTGGCGGGCCCCGCCTGCGCCAAGCTGGCCCTGTATCTCTCCGGCTCCTATTCCACGAAGCTGGAGGAGCTGGTGGAGGTGCCGGAGACCGGGGCCGACGGCCTGAAGAAGACGGAAGTGGAGCTGCTCATCGAGCGCATCCGGGAGATACAGAAGCAGATTCCCGCCCACAACGTTTCGGAGGAGGAGCGGGAATTCGACCTGGCGGCGGAGGAATTCTATGAAGCCTGGCACAGCCGCCGCCGCAGAAACGGCATCTGGCGGTAAGGCCGGAAGGAGGCAGTACGATGACCTTTCACGATCCCATTGCGAACCTGCTGGGCCCCTGGTCCTGGGGGCTGGGCATCGGCAGCATCCTGCTGCGGCTGGCCCTGGCGGCCCTGCTGGCGACCGCCGTGGGCTGGGAGCGCTCCAGCAAGCGGCACAGCGCGGGGCTGCGCACCTTCATCCTGGTGACCGTGGGCTCCACCGCCGCCATGCTGCTGGACTGCTGCCTGCTGAGCGGCGGCGGAGGCTTTTATCTCCTGCCCGCCGCCGTCGTCGTCGGCGTCTCCACCATCTGCGTCAATTCGCTGCTGTTCAGCGCCAAGAACCGCATCCGGGGCCTCACCACCGCTGCGGCTCTCTGGTGCTGCGCCGTCGTCGGCCTGGCCCTGGGCGCGGGCTTTTACAGCGTGGGCCTCCTGGTCTTCCTGGTGCTGCTGCCCTCCCTGGCCCTGCTGCCGCGGTTCGAGAACTATCTCAAGGACCGCTCCAATCATTTTGAGATCCACCTGGAGCTGAAAAGCGCCCCCTATCTGCAGGATTTCGTCACGGTCATCCGCGCCCTGGGCCTCACCATCGACGAGATCGAGCTGAACACCGCCTATGTCAGCTCCGGCCTCAGCGTCTACACCGTATCCCTGTCCATCGAGGAAGCACAGCTGCAGAAATACAAGACCCACGGAGAGATCATCGAGGCCCTGCGCAGCCTGGAGTATATCGCCTATATCGAGGAGAGCCACGGCTGAGGCGGGGAAGGAAAGGAACAGAAGCCGGAATCCGCGACGTCCCGGTTCGTCCGCCGGGGGAAGGGAGTGTCCATGAGAGAAAAATCGAAAGAAGGGCCGCTGGAGCTGGCGGTCTACGGCAAGGGCGGCATCGGCAAATCCACCGTCAGCGCCAACCTGTCCGCCGCCCTGGCTATGGCGGGGCAGCGGGTGCTGCAGATCGGCTGCGATCCCAAGCACGATTCCACCCGGCTGCTGATGCGCGGGGAGGTCATCCCCACGGTGCTGGACTATCTCCGCAGCGTTCCGGCGCCGGAAGCAAAGGTGGAGGAAGTCCTGCGCACCGGGGCTTTTGGCATCGGCTGCATCGAGGCCGGCGGGCCTCAGCCCGGCGTGGGCTGCGCGGGCCGGGGCATCATCACCGCCTTTGAATTCCTGGACAAGCACCGGGTCAAGGCCCCCTATGACCAGGTGATCTACGACGTGCTGGGGGATGTGGTCTGCGGCGGCTTCGCCGTGCCCGTGCGGCGGGAGTATGCCGACGCCATTTTCCTGGTCACCAGCGGGGAATACATGGCCATTTACGCCGCCAACAACATCCTGCGGGGCATCCGCAATTTCGACGGAGAGACCCACCGCCGGGTGGCGGGCGTCATTTTCAACCGGCGGAACCTGACGGACGAGGAGGGGAGAGTGGGGCGCTTCGCCCGGGCGGTCGGCCTGCCCATCGTCGCAGAGCTGCCCCGGTCCCCCGGTTTTGCCCACGCGGAGGAGCAGGGCTGCTGCCTCATGGAGCTGGAGGGCTATGGGGAGGAAAAGGCGGTCTTCCGCGGACTGGCGGAAAAGATCACCGGGGAATTGCCCCTCTGGCCGGCCCGGCCCCTCACGGACGAGGAGCTGGAGCGCATCGTGCTGGGCACGACCCGGCAGCCGGCAGCGGCCGTTCCCGCAGCCCCCGCGGACACCGAAAGAAAGAAAAGCGCCGCATCGGCGCCGGCCCCGGAGCGCCCGCGGCCGGACCGTCCGCCCCTCTACGGCTGCGCCTTCAACGGGGCGGCCACGGCGGCGGTGCATCTGACGGACGCCCTGGTCATCGCCCATTCCCCCCGCGCCTGCGCCTTTTATACCTGGCAGAATATCTCCTCGCCGGGGCGGAAAAACCTGTTCAACCGGGGCATCCTCATGCCCTCGGCCATCAGCCCCCATTTCGAGTGCAGCGACATGGACCATGCCAGCGCGGTCTTCGGGGGCATGGAAAAGCTGCGGCGGCAGGTCGAAGCCGCCCTGGAGCGGAAGCCGGGAGCGGTGATCGTCATTTCCTCCTGCGTCAGCGGCATCATCGGGGACGATATCCGTTCTCTGGAGGCCCTGTCCACCCCCGAAACCCCGGTCATCGCCGTCCCCGCCGACGGGGACATCTCCGGCGATTATGTGAGCGGCATCCGGGACTGCCTCCATATCCTGGCGGAGAAGCTCATCGACCGCGGTGCGGAGCCGGAAAAGGACTGCGTGAATCTGGTGGGGGAGATGGCGATCTCCTATAACAACGAGCCCAATGTCCGGGCTCTGCGCAGCCTGCTGGAGGGGCTGGGGCTCCGCCTCAACTGCCGCTTCCTGGGGGACGCCCGCTGCGAGGAGCTGCGGGGCTTCCTGAAAGCGCCCCTGAACATTCTGGACAGCGAGAGCGCGGACAACCTGGAGCTGAAGGCCTTTCTGGAGGAGCGCTTCGGCTGCCGCTTCCTGCCCGGCCGTCTGCCCGTGGGCTTCGAGGCCACGGCGGCCTGGGTGCGGGAGCTGGGAGCGTTCTTCGGCTGCACGGAGCGGGCGGAAGCCCTGATCCGGCGGGAGCGGGAGGCCGTGGAGGCGGATGCGAAAGCCCTGCGCCGGACCCTGTTCGGCCGGACCCTGGTCCTTACCACCATCAACGAGGATATGGACTGGATCCTCAGCGCAGCCAAGGCCGCGGGGATGAAGGTCGCCTGGGTCGGCGTGATGAACTATCTGCGCACGCCCCTGCGCGTCAGCCGGGACAGGGAGACCCTGGCGGTGACGGAGGAGGTCACCTCCGGCGAACGCATCCGGGAGCAGCTGGAACGACTGCAGCCGGACCTGGTGCTGACGAACTACGCCGGGGGAGAAGCGGCCCGGGGAAGCTGGCTCAGCGACACGGTGCCTTCCTCGCCTCTGGCCTTCTTCCGCTCCGCCCTGCCTGTCGTGCAGCGCTGGGAAACCATGTTCCGGGAAAAAGACCGGGGCAGCGTACTTCGGGAGAAAGGAGGCGCCTGGAAGCATGACCGGGAACTTTTCCAAAAGTATTTCGCCTGACAGCATCACCGGCATGATCTTCGCCATGGAGGGCATCCGCAATGCCATCGTGCTGCTCAACGGCCCCATGGGCTGCAAATTCTACCACAGCACTACCTCCGCCCATCTGACGAAGCACTCGCCGCTGCGCATGGCCGACGGCAGCCCCGCGGAGGAAAGCCGCGTGGCATTCGATATCCTCAACAGCTATTTCTTCCGCCAGAGCCGGGTGCCCTGCACCTATCTGGACGGCAGCGACTATGTTTACGGCACCGCCGAAAAGGTGGAGGCCGCGCTCCGGTATTTCGGGGAACGGTTCCGCTTCGAGCTGCTGGTGATCGTGGATTCCCCCGGCGCGTCCCTCATCGGGGATGAGCTGAAGGAACTGGCGGCGCGCGTCCTGCCGGATAAGCCGGTGGCGGTGCTGGAATCCCCCGGCTACAGCGAGTATTTTTCCGACGGCTACGACCGGGCCATCGCCGCGCTGCTGCGGCAGCTGCCCCCCCTCGGGCGGGGGAAAGAGCGGCGCTCCCGGCCCAGGGTGAACCTGCTGGGCGTCTCCGTCTGGCAGCGCTATTGGGAGGGGGACCTGGCGGAAATGCGGCGGCTGCTGGCCCTCTGCGGCGTCGACGTGGGCTGCTGCCTCTGTGCCGGCTGCACCATGGAGGAAATCCGCGCCCTGCCGGAGGCGGACCTGAACCTGCTGATCTACCCCGAGATGGGCCGGGAGACGGCGGCTTTCCTGGAGGAAGCCTGCGGCGTCCCCTGCTATACCTTCGACGGGCCGCCCGTGGGCTTCCGGGCGACGGAGGATGCTTTCCGGGAAATCTGTCGGCGCCTGGGAACGGACGTCTCTCCGCTGCTGGCGGAAAGCGAGCGGAGGCGGGCGGAAGCCTGGTTCCAGCTCAACGACCTGGATCAGATGAACTATCTCTCTGCCGGCAGCAGTTTTGCCGTGGAGGGCATGGACAGCGTGGTCCTGGCTTATGCGCGCTTCCTGACGGAGTATCTGGGGCTGACGCCGGAGTGCGTTTCCCTCACCGGCAGCGCGGACGCAGCCATGCGTTCGCAGCTGCATGAACTGCTGCAAAGCTGCCGCGCGGAGGAGGCGGAGGCGCGGGATATCCTGGACAGTCGGGCGGAGCTGGTCTTTGCCGACGCCAATACCATCGCTGCCCTCCATACCCGGCAGGACGCCTTCAGCGGCGTCGAGATCAGCCTGCCAGGTATGGGCTATGTGGATTTTGTGAAAAAGACCCACCTGGGACTGCGGGGGGCCATGTTCCTGACGGAGCAGGCCGTCAACGGCCTCATGTCCCGCATCTGAGATTCGACCGAAGAGGGAGAGCGGAAGCTTGTATTGGCCTTTTATCCTCGGCGCGGCCGCCATGGCGCTTCTGGCCGGCCTTGTTTATCTGACGGTTTGCGTCGGCAGGTTTCAGGGCGTCCATAAGCTCTCCGGGGGAAAGCGCGGGCGAAGGGCGCTGATCAGCCTGGGGATCATCGCCGCCGTGTTCGCGGCGCTCGCCTTCGCCCTGTCTGTCATCAACGCGGTGGTGGTTTTCCTCCATGCGGTGCTGTTCTTCCTGCTGTCCGGCCTGGGCATGCGCCTGGCGAAGAAGCTCAGCGGCAGGCATTTTCGCGTCAACTGGCAGGGCTGGCTGGCCCTTGCCTTTTCCCTTGTGTATCTGACGGCTGCTTACATTTCCTGCAATCACGTCCGACAGAAGGATTACGCCCTCACCACCGGAAAGAAGCTGGGAACGCTGAAGATCGCCCTGATCGCCGACAGCCACCTGGGCACGACCTTTGACGGCGACGGCTTCGGGACACATCTGAAGACCATCGAGGCCCAGAACCCGGACCTGTTGGTGATCGCGGGAGACTTCGTGGACGACTGGTCCCGAAAGGAGGATCTGGAGCGGGCCTGCGCCGCCCTGGGGGAAACGAAGTTCCCTTACGGCGTGTGGTACGTCTTCGGAAATCATGACGCCGGCAGCTTCGCGCGCCGAGATTTCTCGGCCTCGGAGCTGGAGGAAGCCCTTCGCGGCTGCGGCGTGCACGTGCTGGCGGACCAGTGGGAGGAAGTGGACGGACACTTCATCGTGGCGGGCCGGAAGGACGCCTCCGCGGGCGCCTTCCGCGGTTCGCGGAAGGACATGACCTCCCTGCTGACCGGCGCGGACGCGGAGAAGTACATCCTCGTGCTGGACCATCAGCCCAGCGACTATGAAAACGAGGCCCGGTCCCCGGCGGACCTGGTCCTCTCCGGCCACACCCACGGCGGCCAGCTGATCCCCATCACCTATGTGGGCAAATGGCTCGGCGTCGTGGATCGGGAATACGGCTATGAGCGCCGCGAGGGGACGGATTTCATCGTGACCTCCGGCATCTCCGACTGGGAACTCCGATTCAAGACCGGCGCTCGGTCGGAATACGTCATCATCACCGTCGAGGAGAAGCGGTGATCCCGCGAAAAAGGGGATGCCGCGGCAACCTGCGCCCCGTCAAGAGGACAACGGAAAAATAAGGAAATACCGCATAGTTCCGGCTGCGCGCTCTGCACGCCGGAATGATGCGGTATTGCCGTAAAGAGTGTTTTGACTGCCGGATGCTTTTAGGCTGCGGGTATCATGGAAGCGATATGAAAAGCGAATATGCAAAAACGCGGGAGGGCAGTTGCTGCCCTCCCGCGCGATCCTGTATGGAAGCTGTAAAATTATTGCAGAATGCGCCGGTAGATAGCCAAATCTTCGTCTCCGAACACGTTGAAGATGACCTTGACGGCGCTGTTTTTTTCGGTTTTCCAGTCCTTCACGGTCTGCACCGCGATCTCCGCCGCCGCCCGCTTGGGGAAGCCGAAGACGCCCGTGGAGATGCAGCAGAAGGCGATGCTTTCACAGCCGTTTTCCGCCGCGATGTCCAGGCAGGCACGGTAGCTGGAGGCGAGCAGGTCCCGGTGCGCCTGCGTCAGAGCGCCGTCCACGATGGGGCCGACGGTATGGATCACGTACTTGCTGGGCAGGTTGTAGGCCGGAGTGATCTTGGCCTGCCCGGTGGGTTCCTCATAGCCCTGGGCCTCCATCAGCTCGGCGCATGTCAGCCGCAGCTGCACCCCCGCATAGGTGTGGATGCAGTTTGCGACACCCTTCAGAATCACACATTTCTCCGTCTTCGGAGAATACTTTTACTGAAGCTTCCTCTGATTCTGTCTCAAGGATGCCGCTGCGCCTGAAAAAATAGTCTTCCTCACCTGAATAGTCTTCCGTGGCGCAGCCCTTGATATAAATGTGACAGGTCTCGTTCTTCCCGTCGCGCGTGACATAGACACGCTCGATCACGCTGGCAATCAGCGAAACTATTTCCGTTGGCTCTGCATCCTTTACCAGTTTCCGGAAAGACAGCAGCGTTTCCTTGATCTTCTCGTAATCCTTGATATAACCCTGCTGATCTTCTAGTTCCATCTCCAGCTTCGACAGAAGTTTCCGCTTTGCAAAAATCTCCTCCGTCATTTCATTGACATCCGCCTCAAGGTACGGTCTGGTGGTTTCCGAAGCAGTCCGCAATGCTTTGACCTGCGACTTGATATCCCGGTCCAGGCGGTCGATCTCTTTCTGAAGCGAAGTGATCTCCTGCTGTGTCTTATCCCCCTTGACAGCCTGGTCAATCTGGCGCTGGATATTGCTGAGATAATAGTTCTGCTCCTCATCAGACAGCGATGACAGCTTCTCTACGATATACTCATCAAACTCCACCCCGTGAACCGCCTGATAATTGCAGGCACCCTTCCGGACCGCATTCGGACATGCATATTTGAACCGGGGCTTGCCGTGCGTATACCGGCCGCTTTCAGAGACCACGTTCAGGCGCTGATGGCACAACGGACAGTAAATGAGACCTGCCAGCAATGCATTGGTCGCCCGATGCGGCCTGTTATAGCGGTCAGCAATATCCAGCGTTAAGGTCTGCGCTGTCACCCAGTCCTTACCTTCAATAAAACCTTCATGGCGTCCGATCGCAATGATCCATTCATCGATATCCTTCTCCCGAATCGTTCGGCTGAACTCGGGATGCAAGAAAGTCGAGTCGTCGCTTTCCTCCCGCATCTGCCTGGTGCGGTTGTACACCGATATCCCATGAAGGCCGTCATAATCCGCTTCTTCACCGTATCCTGATTTCGTACACGGTTTCGACGCACATCGCTTTTGTCAGCAAGTATTAAAGCAGCTGCAAGCGGACTAACCGGAACGCCTGTTCCTTCATCATGATTCCCGATTGCAGTAACAATCAATCCTACCTCCTCAGGAGGGAAGTTCAGATGATCCAGTATTCGGAAGGCAATAATGGCTCCGGATTGACTGTGTTCTTCACGATTGACAAGATTCCCGATATCATGAAGATAACCCGCTATTTTTGCAAGCTCAACAAGCCGTTTGTCGTAACCGAGAGTCTGCAGAATATAGCCTGCTTTTTCTGCTACTATCGTTACATGTGCAAAACTGTGCTCAGTGAATCCCAGAGCTGAAAGTGACATATCTGCCTGGCGGATATACGTGCTGATTTCTTCATTATCTCTGATTTCCTGATATGTCACAGCTTCACATCCTTTGGATGGTTCGGTATCGTAACGATAAACTCTGACCCTTCCCCGACTGCGCTTTTCACTTCAATTCTTCCGTTATGGATCATAACCGCATGTTTAACGATAGACAGACCAAGACCTGTTCCGCCGACCTCTTTGCTGCGGCTCTTATCCACACGATAAAAACGCTCA
>JAEEGK010008786.1_pt1 | contig 23772 bp, 12 predicted proteins | sample 8958771 | NCBI WGS metagenome assembly JAEEGK01 (sample SAMN16246547, study PRJNA631951) | gut metagenome | biome: gut microbiome; feature: rumen; material: SC-attached | host: Bos | place: Iran: Karaj | collected 2018-10
ATCCCCAATCCCCAATCCCCAATCCCCAATCCCCAATTACTCATATCAAAATTATTTATATTATAAAAAAAATTATAAAAATTATAATAAATAATTTAATTTTATATTTAATTATAATATTATTTATAATAATAAAATAAATATAAACAATTAAATATTATTACAAAACACATTCACTTGGATTTTTTGGATATTTTTTTTGAACAAATGAAATAATTCTTTTCACACAAAGTAAATATTTTTTAGTAGTATCATCATTTAAAATATTAGCAATTTGATCACTAAAAATTTTTGCTCTTTCACTTCTTTCATGAATTCCTACCATATTAACACCCAAAGGCCATGGTGCATTACCAATTGATAATTCAATATATTCATCATTTGCGTTTTTATAATCTCTATCTTCACAAAAAACCATAATTTTAAATAATTTATCTAAAATATCTTTTTTTTCAAAATTTTTATTTAATAATAAATCAAATAAAGGTTTTATAAACCCTCTTGATTGTTTATATAGTCCAAAATTCATACGAATTTCTGGTTTTGTTTTTGGATTTAAATTTTTTAATGATTCGTTTAATGTTTTTTCCCATTCTATAAAAATTAAATGAAACCAATTGTATAGTTCATTACATTTAAAATCTATTGAATAATTTTCTGCTTCAATTATTCTTTTGTGAACGTCATGTTCATTATATTCTTTTATTATTTTTTTGGGATCAAATGAAATTTTATATTTATTTGAATTGTTTTCGTTTATGAATGTGTTTTCTTTATTAAATATTAAATTTTTTTCTATATCAAAATCTTTTATATTATAATCATTTTTTTTAGTTAAAAATGATTTTTCATTTTCGATTTCTTTAATATTATTATTATTATTATTATTGTTTATTAATGCTTCATTTTGTTCAATGTTTTCATTTAATTGTTCATTATTATTATTTTTATTAAGCAATTCTTTTTTATTTATAAATTCATTATTTCCATAAAGATTTTTTCTTTTCTTTTTTAAAAATTCAATTTGAGATTTTAATTTTTCCATTTCTTAAATTTTATAATTTAATAATAAATAATATAATTTAAATTTAATAATATTTAACAATAACAATAATAATAATAATCTAATTTCAAATTAAATTCAATAATAAATAATCTAATTTGCAAAATATATTTTTATTTACAAAAAAAATTAATTTTTTTATTATTTTTCATTAAATTCTTTTTCATTAATTAATTGTTTTTGCATTAATTTTTGATAAAACCCATTTTTTTTAATTAATTCTTGATGACTACCAAATTCAATAATATTTCCTTTATCTAAAAACATAATACAATCAGCATTTTTAATAATATTTAATTTATGAGAAATTATTATTATAGTTATTTTATAATTTTTAATAATATTATCAATTGCTTTTTGAACTTCATTTTCACTTTCAGCGTCTAAAGAACTTGTTATTTCATCTATAATTAAAATTTTACTTTCTTTCATTAATGTTCTTGCTATTGCAATTCTTTGTTTTTGTCCATTTGATATTTGCTTTTCGTTAATATTTGTTTTAAATCCTTTTGGAAATATTGATTCATCATTAATGAAATTTAAATTACTTAATTCACAAATTCTTTCAAAATCTTCTTGAGAATATTCATTAATTCCATACAATATATTATCTTTTATTGTTCCTGAATTTAATATTGGTTCTTGATGAACTATGCTAATAATATTTTGATGTAAATAATTTAAATTAATGTCTTTTAAATTATAATTATCTAAAAAAATATCTCCACTGTTTGGATCATAAAATCTTTGTAATAAATTTGTTATTGTTGTTTTGCCTGAATTTGAATAACCAACAATAGCAAAAATTTTACCAGGATTTATTTCAAAATTTATATTTTTTAAAATAAAATTTTCAAATTTCAATGGATATGAAAAACAAACATTTTTAAAAGTAATTTTACCTTCTATTTTTTCTGGTTTTAAATTTAATGAATCATCATTTATTTTTGGTTGATAATCATAAATTTCAAAAAATTGTTTCCAATTAATAAATAAATCATTATAAATATAATAATAATTTTGAATAGAATTAAAACTATTTTTTAATTGTTTAAAATAATTACGAAAAATACTTAAATCAGCATATGTCATTTCGCCTTGAAGTGTTTTTGTTCCAGCTATTAATAAAATAATATTTTCACCTGATTTGTTTATGAATTCCAAAAATTTTAAAAAAGCTGATTCAAATTGAAAGAAAAAATTTATTTTTTGATTTATTAATTTATTAATTTCATATTTTTCCATTCCAAAACATTTTATTAATCGAATATTTGAAATAAATTCATTTAAATTAGATTGATAATTATTATGTAAATTATTTAATTTTTTTTTTGTTATGAAATTTGAATATTTTTTTATTATGTAATCTCCATAAAATTTTATTACATATAAAACTAAAGAAACTAAAGTTAAAGTAAAATTATTATTATATAAATAATAAGTAAAAAAACAAAATTTAAAAATAGTTTGAAAAAAATTTATTGTTTTAAAAATAAAATTATCATGCAAAGTATTTTCACTTTTATTTATTATTTCTAAAAGTTCTTCTTTTTGAAACATATCAAAAAATTCAATATCTTTTTTAGCAATATTTGATAAAATAATATTTCTATATTTCTTTAAATTATTTTTAATTAAATAATATGTGAATATATTTAAAATTTCATTTATAAAAAATTTTAAAAATAATAAAAAAATATAATAAAAAACATTTAGTTGTAAATTTTTAATATTTTTATCTTTTGTTATTGATTTTAATATTTTTGCTTTATTAATTGGTAAAATTAATGAAATTATTTCATTAAAAATGTATTGAATTTCTTGAAATAAATTAAAAATCCAATTTGTTGAAGAAAATTTTATGGAACGTAAAATTATTTCATGTTTTTTATATTTTTTTATATTTTTATTTTTTAATTTGTTCATATTTTCATTTATTTCATTTGAATTTTTTGAAAGTTGTTTTTTTATTGGATTTTTTTTTATTTTATTACTTTTATCAGAATTTGTTTTTCGAATATTATTTTTATTTAATTTATTATCAAATATTTTTTCTTCTATTTTATTTAAATTTTCTAAATTTAATATTTTTTCTTTTTCTAATTGTTCCATAATTTTTTTGAATATTTTTTAACAATATTTTTTATTATTATTTTTTATCAATAAAATTTTAAGAAAATAAAATTCAAATTTAATTTTTTTATAAATTAAGTTTAAATTATAATTTATAAATTTATTAATGGAAAAAATAAAAATATCAACTAATAATAATAATAATATACATGAAGATATAAATGAAATTAATAATAATTCTTCATTATCAAATTATGAAACGGAATCAAATTTTATTAGTAGAACACATACAAACATTTCAACTTCAAGTTATATAAGTACATCAGAAAGTAGTATTTTTTCAAGTGAAGAAATTGTTTTTACCAAAATTTCTTTATTTTTGTTTGATAATGATAATAAATTTAGAAAATTTTGTCAAAAAATAATTATTAATAGATGGGTAATAATGTTTATAAATTTAATAATTATAATAAATTCTCTTGTTTTAGTTTTTGAAACATATACTCAATTTAATCTTTTATCACAAATTTTAAATTATATTTTTTTTATAATTTATTTTGTTGAATTTATTTTTAAAATAGTTGCTTATGGTTTTGTTCTTAATGAAAATACTTATTTAAGAGATCCTTGGAATTGGTTAGATTTTTTTGTTGTAATAACATCAACAATAACTTTATTATTAAGTTTTTCAAATAATTTTAATTATTTAAGATTATTTAGAATAATTCGTTTATTAAAAGCAATAAAAATTTTTCCAAATTTAAAACGATTTGTTTCTACTATTGTGAATAGTTTTTATGATTTAATTTCAGTGTTTTTATTATTGTTCTTTTTTTATTTAATTTTTTCAATTTTTGGTTTAACTTTATTTAATGAAAGATTTAATTATTTATGTAGATTGAATAAAATTCCTGAAAATGGAATGTTATTTATTAATCCAGTTTATAATAATACTTTATGTGGAGGATATAATGATTGTTATGGTTTAAAAGATTATTGTGTTTCGAGTTTTAAATTTTATAAAGAAAAAAAATATTTTATGAATACATATTATTATGAAAATGAAATTGAATCAGAACATTTTAATTATGGTTATTTAAATTTTAATAATATTTTTAATAGTTTTTTAACTGTTTTTATTATATCAACTGGACATGGATGGTCTAAATTAATGTATTTAATGATGAATGGATTAAATTATTATGTGGGATTACTTTATTTTGTATGTTTAATAATCATAAATTTTTTTTTTATGAAAAATTTAAATGTTGCTGTTTTATTATATAATTTTGAAAAATCTAGAAAAAAATATGATAATTTAGAACAATATATTCGAAGAAGAAGAACAAAAAAATTTTTTAAATTTTCTTTTCAACAAAAAATTTTTAGATATTATTTAAATAATAAATACAGACAAAAATATCCTTTAATAAATAGAAAAAAAAAATTATTTGTTAAAAATGTAAAAATTAAGACAATTGAAAGTAATAAATGTTTTAAAAAATATCCACCAAAAAATGATTATCATAAAAAATTTAAATTAGGTTATTATTGTTATATATTATATATGCAATTTATTTTTCAATTAATATTTATTATTATTCCAATAGTAAATTTAGTAATTTTAGCTTATGGAGTTGGTGAAGATAAACCAAAATCAATTTTTTTGCTTTTAAATTTTATATTTATTTTAGTATATTTATTTGATAAAATAATAATGTTTTTATCTTTTGGATTAGAAATATTTAAAGAAACTTTATATATTTTAGAAATATTAATTTTAATAATAATTTTTATTGAATTATTAATAAAAAGAATAAATAATTACGATAATAAATTATCAATATTTTCATCTCTAATGTCATTTCATATTTTTCGTATTTTTCAACTTTCTTCAATTTTTGAAAAATATGTTATAATAAGTGAAAGTATAAAAAAAACAAGCAAAAGAATGATTGATTTTTTAATATTATTTATATTATTTTTATATATTTATAGTTTATTAGGTTATTCATTATTTAATAATCGTTTAAAATTTGATGATGGAAATAAATATAATGAATCATCAAATTCAACAAAATTTAATTTTGATAATTTTTTTAATTCTCTTTTAACAACTTTTATAATAATTTTTGGTGATAATTTTGAATCAATTTTTATTGATTGTTTACGAAGTAAAAAAATAAGTACTTTTAGTACAATAATATATTTCATTACTATTGTTTTAATATGTCAAATAACTTTATTGAATATTTTTTTAGCATATTTAATAGATAATTTTGAAGAGAGTTATAATTGTTTATCTAAAAATATTAAAGTAAAAAAATTGCGACAAAAAACTTTTTTAATTATTAATAAAATTTTAACTTTAGAAGAAAGAAATTTGAATATTTTAAAAAAAGTAAAAAAAAAAAAAGTTGAAAATATTTTTAGTGATTATCTTTTTTATTTATCTGAAAGAAAATTAGCTAAAAAAGGAATTTTAGTTTATATTGGAATGAGTAAAATAAATTTCATTACTAATGAAGCAGATATTATTGAAGATTATATGAAATTAAATACGAATAAAAATAATAAATTTTTAAAAGAAATTATATTTAAAAAATTATTTGATGAAAAAATAGAAAAAAAAAAAAGAAGCAAAAATGAAATTAATGAAATAGAATTTTATGATTTTAATGTGGCTTATGATGAAAAATATCAAGAAACTCAAATTATAAAAAAACTGAAATCTGCTGATGACATTGAAACTAATAAAAATTTTGTTGAAATATTGTTAAATAAAAATGAAATAAAAAAAAATAGTAAATTTAAAAGAATGAGAAGAAAATCTATATCAAATATTAATAAAAATATTATTTATTTACATCCTACAAATAGTGATAATTATGATAATAATAATAACGATAATATTAATATTAAAATTGAGAAAAATAAAAAAAATCAAACATTACACAATAATATTATAAATTTAAATAAATTTGATGATTTATACACATTAAAAGAAAAAAACACAAAAGTAATTCAACAAGAAAAAATTGATTTAATAGAAGAATCAAAATGGGAAAAAATAAAAGATTATTGTAAAAATTCTTCATGTTTTATTTTTCATCAAAATATGGAATTTCGAATTTTTGTTAGAAAATTAGTAAGTTTAAAAGAATTTAATTATATTATTTTAGTTTTAATAATATTAAATGTTATAATTATATGTTTAGATAATAATTTTGTACGAAATAACAGTAGTCTAAAATATTTTATAGAATTTTTAAATTATTTTTTAAATATAATTTTCATTATAGAAGGAGCTTTAAAAATTATTGCATATGATTTTTTATTTAGTTCAAAAGATTTTTCAACTATTAATTTAAAAGGAACAGGAGTTTTCCAACAAATTTTGGATGAAATTGAAATTAATGTTCATCAAAATTTCGACCAAATGAATGAAAATGAAAAAATGGAAATTATTAGAAGATTATTAAAAAAAGTTACTAATCAAAAAGCTTATTTAAGAAATCCAATGAATATTATTGATTTTATTTGTATAATAATTTCTATAGTAGATATGGTTGGGTTAAATACATATAATATGCGTTCATTAAGAACAATTCGAACAATTCGAGGAATAAAATCAATTAGATTATTTAGTAAAAGTGAAACTTTAAACATTATGATTAAATCTTTATTAAGATGCATTCCAGAAATGATTAATATTTTATTTATTTGTATTATTTATTTACTTACTTTTTCTATTATTGGCATGGAATTATTTAAAGATGATTTAGACTATTATTGTACTAAAAAAGAATATTTAAATAATGAAAATTTATGTCTTAAATATAAAGGTTTTTGGGTAAAAAATTCAGAAAATTTTAATAATTTTTGGAGTTCGTTATTAACTATTTTTGAAATTATGATGGGTGAAAATTGGACAGATATTATGTATTTTTCAAATCAAATTAAAAAAAGAACAATTATACATTATTTATATTTTATATTTGCGTTTTTATTAGGAAATTTATTTATATTTAAATTAATAATAACTATTTTAATTAAAAAATATAAAGAAGTAAAAGAAAGTCATTATTCAATGGAAAATTTAAAATCATATGAAAAAGATTGGGTAAAATTACAAAAATTAATAGCTAAATACAAACCAGTAAGATCTTTTAATTTAAATGAAAATCCAGGTAAAATAAAAGAATTATCAAAATTCGTAAATTCAAAACTTTTTGAAAAATTAACAGCTTTATTAATATTTTTTTCTACTTTAATATTATTAATGCAATATAAAGGAATGTCAAAAACATATTTTTATGTTCTTGAAGGTTTTAATTATTTAATAATAATTTTATTTAACTTAGAGATCATATTAAAAATTTTATGCAATGGAGTTATTTTTTATTATAATAGATGGAACACTTTTGATTTAATAATAGTTATTTTATGTGATATTTTAGTTTGTTTAAACATATTAGAATTTTTTGGTTTATATGATAATGGAAGTTTAAGTGCTTTGCCAACATTATTTAGATTATTTAAAATATTAGTTATTTTAAGATTATTAACAAACACAGGTAAATTAAAACAATTAATAAATACGATTTTTGTTATGATTCCAAAAACATTTTATGTTTCATTAATAATAGGCATAGTTTTAATAATTTACGCAAATATTGGAATGAATATTTTCGGAACAGTTTTATTAAGAGAAGAAGTAACAAAAATCAGTAATTTTCAATCATTTTTTCCTAGTTTTTTATTATTATTTAGAATAACAACAGGAGAAAATTGGAATAAATTAATGCATGAATTTTCATATCATAATTGCAATAATTCAAATGATGAAGAATATCAAAGAGATTTTTATTGTGTTAATTATAATAAAAAATGTTATTCGGAATTTTATATAAATTTCCAAAATTTAGATAATTTACAAAGAAATAAATTTTTAAGAGATTATTCAAATTTACCTGAAGATAATATAAATTTATATCATTTTACTTGTGGAAGTAATTTTAGTTATATTTTTTTTATAAGTTTTGAAATATTATGTCCCTTTTTTTTATTAAATATGTGTATTGTAATGATTATAGATGGTTTTTCAGATTCTATGGAAGAAGATAATTATATTGTATCAGAAGAATATATTAGAAACTTTATTAATTTATGGTTAAATTATGACCCTAATTGTAATTTATTAATTACACCTTATGAATTTGTTTTGATTTTTAAAGAATTACAACCACCTTTTGGAATTAATTATGATAGAAAGATATTTTTTAATCCTTTGAAAGAAGAAAAATTTTATAATCAATATTTATTTTTTAATAAATACTTAAATTATTATCGTTTTTATTCAGGAAATGAAATTAATTATAATGATGCTCAATTTAAAAATAAAAATAATTTTCTTTATGGTTTTAATTTTACGAATTTTTATATATCACATTCTAAAAAAAAATTTACAAATGATTTGGAAGTAATAAAAATTTTAGAAAAATTTGATTTGAATTTTATAGAAGAAAAAAATGTTGCTTTTAAAGAAAAAAGATCATATTTATTTTCAAATAAATTAGTTAAAGATGATTATTTAAAAAATTTTTCTAATTTTTATATTCATTTTGTTGATGTTTGTTTATTTTTATCGAGATATGGTTTAAGTTCATTTAATAAAACTATAAATTTTGATGATTTTAGAGTAAATTTAGTTAATTCTTATACATTAAAAATGTGGGTTAATTATTTTAATTCAAATGAAATTATAGATTTATTTTCTAAAAAAATAGAAAATGATCATGAAAATAAAATGAGTTATAAAATGGCTTTGTTTACGCTTGAAAAAATTAAAAAACTTTATAAAATAAAAATGGATATGCTCGATGATTTTAAAAAAAATATGATGGAAAAAAACAAAAAATTAATTGAAAAAAATAAAATTAAAAGAAATTTTACTTATTTATTAATCAAAAAAAATTATAAAAGAGGATTTAGTAGTGCAAAATTTAATAACAAATTATTTAATATTTTGAAAAAAATGAGTGTGAAAGGAGATGTTAAAAAAATTATTAAAGAAGATAAATATGAAAATATTAGTAAAGAAGATGAAAAAATTAATGATACAAAATAAATTTTTTGATAATATTTTATATTATAAAATGTATAAAAATATTTTATAAATTTATAAAAATATGAAAATAATTAATATTAAAAATTTTAATTTTTTATTAAATTTTAATTATAATATAATTTAATTTAAATAAAAAAAAATTAATATCTAAATAATTAATTTTATAAATATATTAAATTTATTTAATAATAATAATAATATTATTATTTAATTACTCAAATTTTTTATTCACATCTATAATAATTTTTTTCATTCTATTAATAATTGGTTTAGGGATATCTTTAATTGTAATTTCTCCATTTTCATCTTCTTGTATATCATTATTATCTAAATGATTAATATCAACTCCATCTTCTTTTAATTTTCTTAATAAATTATTTCTTTTAATCGCAGCAAAAATATTAGTTTTTTTAGGATTAAAAATAGGAATTCCTTCAGGAATTTTTTGTATTTTTTCAGAAGCTTTTTTATTTAAATTAATTTGTGTTTCACCTTTTTTTACTGTTTTTTTTTTAATACTCATATTATAAAGATTATTATCAAAATTTCTTACTTCATTTTCATCTTTGATTGTTTCTAAAAGTTTTTCAGGGAATTTTATTACATCATCTGAATTGCATATTTTTTTTTCTAATTCATTTTGAACATAATAATTTTTTTTATATGATAAACCTTTTAAATTTTTTTCTACATTCAAAACAGGCAATTTAATTTCAATTTTAATTTTTAAATTTTTATTAATTAAATATTCAACTTGAGTTCTTTCAATATTACTATCATTTTTAAAATAATCTTTTCCTGAAAATTTTCGTACATCATTTATCCATTCATTTACTTTAAATTCATCTAAAGTTTCATAATCGAAAGTTATATTATTTAATTTGAAATTAAAATTAACAAATTTTAACATAAAATTAATTTTATCAATAAATTTTTCAATTTTTTTAAATTTTTTCATTTGATAAAAATTAAAATGAATAGTATAAACATTACATAAACATTTTTCAATATTTGTTAGACTTATAATTCCTACGAAAGGAGAAAATGTGTCTATGAAGTTTATGTTATTTTCATCTGTATGAAAATTTTTAATTTGAATGTTGTTTAAGTTGTATGATTTTATTTTAGGCAAAGTTAAATAAAGTAATTGATTTTGTAATGAAATATGAGATGAGAGACTATCTAATAGATATCTAAATCTTTTAAATGAAGATAAATATTTTAAGCAATAAAAATCCCAATTTTCGAAATTTTTTTTATAAATGTAAAAGAATAATTTTTTTTCTATGAATTTTTGAATCATAATATTTTTTTCAGGCATGTTCATAATAATTTTTGGTAATATTAAATTTACTTTGAATTTTTTTGATGGTGTGTTCCATAAAAAAGAAAAGATATTAAAAGTATTAAAAATTATATTTTTATTTTCATCGGGAAAAATATCGAAAAATATATTTTTCAAGTTATAATTTAAACTATTTAATTTTTTTATACTTATTCTTTGTGTTTTTGTGGTTGAACCTTCTTTTTTAATTTCATTTAAATTTTCATTTGTTTCTAAATTATCGATATTATTATTTTCATTATTATTATCTATATTATTATCTATAATATAATTATTTAATTCATTTCCCATCATTTGACTTATATTATTATCTATAATAATTTCTTTTTCTTCATAATTTTCATTTACATCTTCGAATTCATCATTTTTTAATTCTTCTTTATTTAAAGAAGGTTCTTCATCATTTTCATCTAAAATTTCATTTTGTTCTTTAAATTTAATTTCTTCATTTTCTTCTTCTTCATTTTCTTCATTTGTGTCATTTGGTAATTCAAATTTATTTTCATCTGGTTTATCATCGTTTGGATCTTCAAAAAATGAATCTTCATTAATTTCATGATTTTCATTAATTTCATTATTTTCTTCTTTTTGTAAATTTAAATAATTAATTTCTTCATCTTCTTTTTCTTGAATGTTAATATGCTTTTTTTCTTTTTTTGAATTATCCATTTTTCTTTGAAATTTATTTTCAAAATCATATTCAAAATTATTATTTAAAATTTTTGATAAATTACTATCATCGAAAATTATATTTTCAAAATTTTCATCAAATTTTATTAAATTTATTAATATTTTTTTAAATTCTTCTTCATCTTTTAAATAAAAAACAGGTAAAATTTCAAATGGTAAATTAATTTCTTTTTTAATTGGAATTTGAAATGTATTTTTATCATTTTCATCATCATTATTATTATTTTCTTTAATTTCTTCAAAAACTAAACTCAAACTTTCTAAATTTAATAAAGTTTTAATTTTTTCTTTTCCAAACAAAAATTTTTTACTTAATTTATTAATTTTATCTTCATTTTTTTTTTCTTTTATATCTTTAATTTTTTCTTTAATAAAATCAAAATAATTTTTTTCAAAAATTTCTTTTTCATCATATTTTAATAAATTATAATCAACTTTTTCTTTACAATTTTCACATTCAAAATCATCAAATAAATTATCTTTATTTTTTTTATTTTTATTCTTATCTATGCTTAAAGGAAATAAAGCTAAACTATCATATAAACTAGCATTACTTTTATTTAAATTAGTTTTAAATCCAGTTGGAAAAATTTTTGAAGAAGAAATTACATTTCTTAATAATTCACCATGATTATTATAAAAAGGACACAATGGTGGTAATTTTTTAGAACGAGTTTCAACTACTCTTAAAGATTTATAATTGGGATTTTCTATATCAATTTTTGATATTTCATTTCCCTCTGTGTTAAAATATCTTTCATTTTGATTCTTTTTTGTCAATGCTAATGAACGAGCTAAAATGTTTTTTCTATTTAAATTTATAGATGATGATAATAATGGTAATTGTTTTGAATATAAATTTGTGTTGTGTTGTAAATAATATTCATTGAAATTTATACTTGAATCTATAACGTTTTTTGTTATTTTTAATATTGGTGTGACATTGTCAGAATTTTCTAAGTCGGTTTTCATTTTTTTAATTATTTTTTAATTATTTTTTTTTTTAATTATTATAATTATTATTAATATTATTATTAATAAATATTTTATTAATATTAATTTTAATTAACATAATTTTTTATAAAAAAAAGATGAAACATATAAGTTTAAATAAAAAATTAATGTTAAGAAATTTAAAAAAATTTTCAAATGTAAATTTATTTGAAGAAAAATATAAAGATCAATATTTTAAATTAAATAATACAATGAATTTATCTCATAAAGAAAAAATTAATAATAATTTACCTTATTTAAATTCAACTACAACAAATTATTCATCAATTACAAATAATGATAATCACACAATTTATAAAAACAAACGTTATAAAAATTATCCTTCAAATAATACTTCAATTACTTTTTATATTACTGAAATTAATAATAATAATAATAATAATAACAACAATAATAATAATATTAATATTAATATTAATAATAATAACAATAATAATGATAACAATTTATTAAATCAAAATAATATTTCATTTTTATTAAAATGTGAAGAAGAAGCTAAAAAAAGACGATTTAAAAAAAAATTAGAATTGATGGAATTAAAAATATCTAAATTAAAAACTAAAAATGATAATATTAAAACTTATATAAATAAAACTAATTCAATTACTCTTTTAAATTACAAAAATAAAATGCATATCGAAGCTATTCAAAGAATTAAAGAAAATTATGAAAATAAAGTAGAAAATTTAAATAATATTTATAAAAATATAAATATTTATAAAAATTTATTTAAAGAAACATTTTTAAATAAATTTAATGAATATGTTAGATTTTTAAATACAAAAAAAGAAATTGAAAGAGAAAAAAATGAAAAATTACTTAGTGTAATAATTGATAAAAAAAATGAAAAAAATAACATTGAAAATCAAATAAAAAAACTCGAAAATGAAAAAAATAATATTTTAAAATGGATTTTTTTTCAAATTCAAATTATAGAAAAGAAAAAAAATTTAGAAAATTATTATAAATTAATAATAGAAGAAAGTAATGAAGGTTATAAAAAATTATTTGAAAAAAAAAATAAGGAAAATACAACAAGACAAGAAAAAATAGAAAATTCTCGAACATCAATAATAAATATTGGAAGAAGATTTTCAAGTATTAGTCAAATTTCAAAAGGATATAAAAGAAAAGCATCAAAAAGATTTAGTATAGACCAGAATTTAGTTGCAATTAAAAGTATTTCAAATGAAGAAATGAATAAAATTAGAAGTTATAAAATTGGTTTAATATTTCAAACACCTGAAGCTTTTATGGATGCTATGAATAATTTATATAATGTTAATATTAAATATATGAATAAATATGATGAATTAAAAATAGAATTATTTGAATTAAATAAAGAAAAAAATATTTATAAAAAAGAAATTGATGAAAAAAATGAATATGAAAATAAAAAAATATTACTTAAAGAAAAAGAATTAGAAGATGTTTTAAAAAAATACGATTTATTAAAAAATAAAAAAATTTCAATAAAAAAACAATTTGAAAGTAATTATAAAAATAATATTACCTCAAAAAAATTAATAAACTTAATAATACAAATATATCAAACATTAGATCAATTAAATTTAGAAGATAATTTAAAAGACAATAAAAAAATTTGTTCTGATGAAGAATTAGTATTAAATTATTTAGAAGTAATTGAATTAAAAGTAGTTTATATTTTATCATTATTTAAAAATGTTTATTCAAATATTTATTATCTAGTTTCATATAAAATGATAAAAGCAAAAATAGATTTTAAGCATAAATGTGAATATAGCAAAAAATTAAAAAATGATTATATAAAAAAAATATTAATGCTTAGAAAAGTTGTTGAAGAAAGAAATAATAAATTAATTTTTAAACCTAGAAAAAAAGTTGATTATCATTCAATTTATATTATGAAAAAAAAAGACAAAAAAGATTATAAAAAAGATAAAATTACAGATAATTTTGAAGATTTTATGTATGATATTAATGATTATAATAATAATAATAATATTAAATATTAGAGTTAATATTTATTAATATTAATTTAATTTTTTAACATATAAATTATAAAATTAAATTTATGAAAAAATTATTTATTAAAACTTTAAATTTATCACCAATTTCTAATAAAAATAAAGAAAAAATATCAAATAATTACACATTAAATTCAAATGAAAATTCAAATAAAACAATTTCAATAATAAAACATAAAAAAGCAAAATCAAATAATTATAATTTTGGAAATTTTCAATCTTTTAATTATCCAATTATTTTAACTAATGAATTTAAATCATTAACATCAAGATTCAATAAAGAAAATAATTCAATTAGCCCAAGATTAACTAATGAAAAAATTAAACAATATTTATCTGATAACAATATTAAAAATAATATTAAAAATGAAAATAAAAATAAAACTTCAAATGAATTTTTACAATTTCATCATAGATTAAGATTATTTATAAAAAGAGAAAAAAATGATAATAATAATAAAAATCTAATAAATAAAATAACTGAAAAAAATGCAGAAGAAATGTTTTTTGATTATGATAAAAATAAAAATAAAAATTCTGGTTTTTCTGGTAACAACGCAGGATTATTAAGAAATAAAGTTTTATTTGTTAAAGGTGTAATGGATTATACTTTTTCTAAATTAATGATTAAAAAAATGAATTTTTTAGATAAAGAAAAGAAAAAAATATTTGAATTAAAAAATAAAAAAAATTATCAAATTAAAAATTATAATTTTATTTATAATAAAAAAATTAAATCTTCTTATGAAAAAATTAATATGAATAATAAATATAATTCATTAAAAAATAATATTGAAGAAATTAAAAAAAATTTATTGAAAAAAAAAATTTTTAATGGAAAAAATTTAGTAGTAAAAAAACTAAAAAAATGTGATTTTTTAGATTAAAAATATTTTTAATATAAATAAATTAATTTTAATATAAATAAAAAAAGTATAAAAAATAAATAAAAAAATAAAATAATTTAAATAATTAATTAAAATATCAAAAAAATATTTAAAATATGTCAGTGATTAATATTTTAATCGGATATAAAGATAAACCATTATGTGAATATTCAGAATACACAGGAAATTTTCAACAAATTTGTATAGAAATTTTAAAGCAAGTTAATCCAGATGCATCATTATCTTTAACATTCCCTGAAGGATATACTATTCATTATAGAAATGAAAATGATATTACTTATTTAGTAATGACAGAACAAAATTATCCTAAAGCAACAGTCATTGGATGTTTAGACTCTATTCAAACTGAATTTAAAAAAAAATATTCAACTTATAATTTTGATTCAACTCCTTCTTATGGATTAAATCAAGAATTTAGCTCAATTTTGAAGAATAAATTTATTTTTTATAATAATAATAAAGATGTTCCTGATGAACAATTAAATTCTTTAAAAGAAAAATTAGTTGTTATGAAAGATAAAATTATAGAAACAAATGATTTATTAAAAGATAGAGGTGATAAAATTAATTTAATTGTTAAAAAGGCAGAAACTTTACAAGATACTTCAAGAAGTTTTTATTCAAGTAGTAAAAAAGTTTCTTTGGCAGCCAGAATGAAAAAAATAAAAATTTATTTATTTATTGCAGGAGCTATTATCATTTTATTAATAATAGGTTATTTTTTATTTAGATAACAAATAATTAAATATCAAAATAAAAAATAATTTTATATTTAATTAGAAAATAAAAAATTAAAATATTTTTTTAATATTTAAAAAAATTATAAAATTTAATAATATTATTAAAAATGGGTTGTTCAAGTTCAAACTTTTATTTAATAGATGAAAGTACAAAATTAAATCAATCGAGCATAAGTTTGATAATAAACAATAATGAAAAAAATAATTATGTTTCAAATGAAGATTTAATTCAAGCTCAAACATTAATAAATTTAATAACTAAATTACGAAATAGATTTATCTATTTATATCATAATTTACAATATTCATCAGCAGGTTGCTTATATATAAAATGTGATTTTTTACATTGTTTATATAATTTATGGTATAAAATGTCAGCTGATTGTAGAGGAAAATTATTTCGCTCTGGATTTGTTTATTTAAATGATATTCCTTTTTTTGAATGCAAAATTAAAGAATTTCCTGAAGAAACTCAAAAATTAATTAAACAATTTCTAGATTTTATTATAGAAATTAATAATTATATTATTATTATTAAACAAATTGATAGAAAAATTCCTCAATTATTTTATTTAAATATTGAGAAAAAAAAATATATGATTCAATATAATTTTGATAATATTAATTTTGCCATTTCTTTGTTTAAACAAATTGAAAATTTGAGAAAAAAAATATTAGATGAATATGAAAGAGAAATTAATAAATTATTTGTTAAAAGAGATGTATATTTTAATAAATTTGATATTATTGGAAGAGAAGCTTATGATAATAAAATAACAGATATTTATGAAATAGCCTTTTTGAAAAAAAAGTTTATGACGGATGATGAAAAAAATGACGATGATGAAAAAATGTATAAAAATATAAAATTAGCAAAAAAATTAATGGAAAAAGAATTATTAAAAGATAAAGATGGTGAAGAAGAATTAGATTATAATCTTATGGATTTAATTTAAAAATTGTAATTTTAGTAATAATCTTTATTAATTATTATTAATTTTGATTTATTTTGATATTCTATATATATATAATTAGTAATTATTTATTAATTTAATTATTATTATTCTATTTTTACAAATTTTTAATATAAAAAAATAAAAATAATTTTATAATTAATTAAATTAAATAATAAAAAAAATTAAAAAATAAATATAAAATTATTTAATGGGCTCATATAGCTGTTTTAATAAACAAGGTAAAATCAAAAAATATATAAAAAAAATAACTATTTATAGAAAATAATAACGATTCTCAAGTCAATGTTGAACCAAGATCTGATAATAATCCAACTAATGACTTTACTAATAAAATAAGTGATTTAAAATCATCAATGAATTCATTTAATCTTAAAAAAAAAACTTTTAATTTTGATAGAAGTAATTTCATTCATATGAAAAACAATAGTTTATTTGATGAATATGAAATAAAAGATAAATTAGGTGAAGGAGCATATGGTTGTGTATATAAAGTTCAACATAAGTATACAGGTTTTTTACGTGCAGTTAAAGCGATAAAAAGAAAACATGTAGATAGCACTGCTTTTAGCAATGAAATAGCAATATTAAAAACTGTTGATCATCCAAATATTATAAAATTATTTGACTGTTATTATGATAATAATTATTATTATATGGTTGAAGAATTTTGTAGTGGAGGTGATTTATATGATTATATTCGAAAACAAAAATTTTTTTCAGAAAAAAAAGCAGCAAATATTTTAAATCAATTATTATCTGCTATTAATTATTTACATAAAAAACACATTGTTCATAGAGATTTAAAACCGGAAAATATTGTATTTATAAAAACAAATGATAAGAAAAAAACAAAAATAGATAAAAACGAAGAAATATTTATAAAATTAATTGATTTTGGAACAAGTGTTCATTTAAAAAATGGGAATTTAACACAAGAATTAGGAACAATTTATTATATAGCACCTGAAGTATTTAAAAATAATTATAACGAAAAAGCAGATATATGGTCAATAGGTATAATATTATATATCATGTTATGTGGGCATCCTCCTTTTGGTGGAAGAAAAGAGGAAGAAATTAAGAGAAAAATATTAAATAATCCTTTAGTTTTTCCTTCGAAAGATTTCGATAAAGTCAGCCCAAGTGCTATTCAATATGTAAAAGAATTATTAAATTATGATCAAGTTAAAAGATTAAGTGCTGAACAGGCTTTAGAAAATAAATGGTTATTAAAAATGATAAAAACTAAAGAAGATAATATCTTACAAGCTGATGTTTTAACTAATTTATCTAAATTTACTAGTGCTTTGACTCTTCAAAAAGCAACTTTGAGTTTTATTGCAAATCAAGTTAGTTTAAATGAAGAAATTAAAAAATTAAAGGATGAATTTGATAAAATAGATGAAAATAAAGATGGAATGATATCTAAAGAAGAATTAATTCATTGTATGGATCTACTTTATCCTCATGAAGAAGCTATTAAAAAAGCAAATGAAATATTTGAAGAAATTGATTTTAATAATGATGGTTCAATTAATTTTTCTGAATTTATTACGGTTAATTTAAAAAAAGAAAAATTATTAAATGAAGATATGTTACAAAAAGCTTTTAAAATGTTTGATTTAGATGGAAATGGATTTATTACAATTGATGAATTAAAAGAAACTATTCCATTAGAAATTCAAAATAATTCACAATGGATTGAAATTGTTAAAGAAGTTGATCAAGATGGTGATTGTCAAATTAATTATGAAGAATTTAAAAATATGATGGAAAAAATTTCGAGTTTATGATATATTAAATTTATATATGTTAGTTATATTTAAAATGGTTTTGATAAAGTATAATTCATTTTTAATTTGTATTATATATTTATATATTTTTCATTATATAATTATTATAAATATGAAATTCTTATTTTTGTTAAAATATATTAATATAAATTATATTTATAAGTAAATATTTTTAAAAACAAAAAATATTTTATTAAATAACTTTAATAATGATTATAACTTATATTTAAATAATATTAAATTTTTATTTTAATTAAAAATAATAATTTTTAATTTTAAAAACAAATATTTTAAAATAAATTATATAAAATTCAAATTTTTATTATTATTTATTTAATAAATATTTATATAATTTTTAATATATTTTTTTTCAAAAATATTTTATAAATTAAAATTTTATTTATAAAAATAAATATTAAAAATAATATATCATAAAATTTAAGAAAAATATTAATATAATTATTTGTAATTTATATATATTTAATCAAAAAAAATAAAAATAAATTGTTTTAAATTATTTAAAATAATTTTAACAAATAAATAAAAAAATATGTTAATTTTTTAAATATAAAAAACATAAATTCATAAAATAATTTTAATATAAACAAAACATTTGATAATTATCTAATTAAAAAAAAATCTCTTAATAAATCATTTAATCTATTTCAATATAAAAATATATTTATTAATCTAATGAGAAATGATAGAAGAAATAGACAATATAATTATTATTATTTTATTTAATTTTTAAATAATTTAAACAAAAAATTAAATTTAATTTTATATATTATATTTATTGATATTTCCAAGTATTAACAAATTCATTATAATCTAAATAACCATCTTTATCAGCATCAATAGTATTAAAAATTTCTTCAACTTGTTCTTCATTCAATTCTTCACCTAATTTTAATAAAATATATTTAAATTCTTTCATACTTATTTTTCCATCTTTATTATAATCAAAGAATCCAAAAGCTTCTTTTACTTCATTCAATTCTTCATCACTAATGCTATTTAAATCTTTTAAACCATTAAATAAATCTTGTTTTTTTATTTTAGTTTTATCATCTAATGCATTACTTGAATTAATTATTGATTCAATATCATTCATTGATACTTGATATCCCATTCCTTTAGCAACTTTTAATGCCTCTTGTTTTTTAATTATTCCATCTTCATCTGTATCGAAAATAGAAAATAAATCATTAAAAACATCATCAACTTGAGTATTTTTAGCTTTTTGTTTTGGTTTTGACATTTTATATGTTGTTTAATTTAAATAATAATTATAAATTAAAAATATATTTAAATAAAATATACGAATTAATTCATTATTAAAAACTTAAAAAAATAAATAAAAATATAAATTATTTATAATAATAATAATAAATAGAAAGATATAAAAGAATTATTATTACATGAATTATTATTTTTCATAATTTTCATTACCTAAATTATTTTGTAATAAACTTAATGAATAATATTTATTAAATTTATCCATTATTAAACAATCAATAAAATTAACTGTATTAATATATGAAGGATAATTTGAATAATTTGTTGGAATATTTGTTGAAAAATTTCTTTTATGAATAATTGTACTTTTTTGTAATGAATTTTCTTTATTTGATTTATTATTTTCGTTTTCATTTTTTATATTATTTTTTTTATTTATTGTAATTGGTTTAAAAATTCTTAATGAATTATTACTATTTATATTATTTTCAGTTTGAAGAATTTCATTTTGAGTATTTTTATTATTTTTTTTATCAGAACTAAAAGAATTATTATTTTTAAGATATAAATTTTTTCTATCTTTTAATAAAGCATTAAAAATATTATCATATCTATTTTTTTCATTAATTAAATATTTATATTTATCTAAAGAAATTTCTTTTTTTCTCATTGATTTAATTTCATGAGGAAAATGTTTATATATTTTATCATGATGAGCATTTTCTAATAATAAAGTTTTTTCTTCAATTTGTTTTTTAATTTTTGCAAAATAATTGTTATTATTATTATTTTTATTATTTAAATTAATATCCGGCAATTTTAAATTTTTTTCAATTTGAAAAGCATTTTTTAATTTTAAATTATCCACAAAATTATTTTTATTTCCTGAATTAAATTGATTTTTTGAAACAAATTCATTTTTTTCATTTTCTTTAAATTGCATAAAATAATAATTTTCCATTTTTTTAATTTTTTTCATAATTTCATTTTTATGTCCAATTAATCTTTCAATATAATAATCTAATTGTAAATTACATAATTTTCTAATTTCAGTTCTAACTCCAATTTCTCTGTAACCAATAATAGATAAACCATGTCTATCTAAATAATATGCATCACATTTATATGAAGAACAAACTACATCAAATAAAGATGTTTTATTATCAATTGGATCTAACATATCACTTAAACCAAATATATCTCTATTTTGAACATATGTTATTATTATCTTATTTTTTTCTTCTATTATTTTTTTATGCTGATCTAATAAAAATTTTTTGTTTATTTTTAATTCTTCGTTTTCTTTTATTTCTGTTATGTATTTATCTATTTTATCTTGTGTTAATTTATTTATTCGAGATTTTATTTGTTTTAGTTTTATTATTAGTTCGTTTACTTCTTCTATGTTTTTGTTTACAGATATTATTATTTGACCTGAGTTTAAAAATAAACAATGGTTGCTTGGTTCACCTTCGTTTATAATTTTTTCGTTTCTTTCAAAATTAGTGTATTTAAACATATGAATATAATTAGTTTCAAAGATTTTTTTTGGAATTTCATTAAATAAACTATAAGAAAAAATTAAATTACATAAATTTTGATGTGCTTTTGTTGTTATTTCTTTAACAAAAACTAAATAATCATTTTTATTTAAATAACCTAAATGACATTCTTCTAAAGTAATAGCAGTTGCAGTTCTTTTTTGAGTTTTGCTTTCTAAAGCAACATGTCCAAAAGTTTGACCTGATTCAAAAGAATTTATATATTCATATTCAGGAATTGTAACTTGTTTTCTATTTTTTGCTGGTAATTTATCATTTTTTATTTTATTTGAATTTATATATAAATTAGGAGTTACATTATGACCAAAATGATCAATATTATATTTTATACATTTTTGAACTTCAATTAATTTAGTGTATAATTCAAAAGAAATTTTTCCATTTCCTCTATTTTTTTCATATTCTTGAATCATTTCTTCAATGTATAAATCAAAATTATCTTTTATTTCAAAGATTTGTTTATTTTCTCTAATGACTCTTTTTAATAATTCATTTTCATTATTTTTTTTTAATTGTAGTAAAAATGTCACATATTCTTCTTCATTTAAATAACATTTTATGTTTTTAACTATACAAAAACCAACTTTTCCTTTTAAAATTATATAAAATTTATCTCCTATTTCTTCATTTCTTACTATTATTTTATTTTGAGGTATATTTACATAAAACATGTTTTTTGCTATTTCTTTTAAAATTGATGAAAATATTTTCGTGTTTGTTTCATTACTAAATGCTGACATAAATGCTGGTAATTTTTTTAAATATTGTAATATACAATTTAATGTTTTGTCTTCTCGTATTTCTTTTTTAAATAATAAACAACTTATACATAATTGTAAAGGATTTGAATATTTTACTATTAATGCATTTATTTTATCTTTTTGCTCGGGTAAAAAATCTAAACTATTAACATAATTTTTTATTTCGTTTATATTCATTTTTTTTATTTTTAATAACTGAAGTTAATTGTAAATTATTATATTTTTTTATTTATGTAAATATATTATTTAAAAATAAAATTTTTTTAAGAAAAAAATATTTAATTAAAAATAATTAGTTTTTTATATTACATATTTAAATTTTTATAAAATAATTAATAATTTAGTAAATTAAATTCAACAAAAATTATAATCATTAAATAAATATTAAATTAATAAAATTATTTATAAAGAGAATTATCTTTTATCAATTTAATTTAAATAAATTTAAAACCATTTATTAATATATATGTAAATCAAAGTTATTAATTTCGTCATTTAAAATTTTAATTTTTTTAATATTATTATTAATTTTAGGAGATAAAAATTTTAATTCAATTTTTTTAAAAAAATTGTTTATATTATTTTTTTTAAATTTATTTTTGATTAGAACAGAAAAATTATATAAATTTAATAAATTATAATCTGAATCAACTGAATAATTATTATTATTTTTAAAATATTTTTTAATTTCTTTTAAAATATTTTTATTTATTTTTAAAGGAGATTTTTTAATGTTTACAAATAATTCATTTAATTTTTTTTCTTTTGAAATATTTTGAATTCTTGAATTTTTTTTTAAAAATATAGTTCGATTTTTATTTAATTTTCTATTAATTAAAATATTTTGATTATTATTTATTGAACCATTATTTAATTCATTACTTACACTTCTATTTAATTTTATGTTAAATTTTATTTTTGAAATATTATTATTATCATTTTTATTACTTTTTTCAAAAGATTTTTCAATTTTTTTCACAGGAAAATTTGTTTTAGATTTTTTCTTCGTTTTAGAAATATTTTTATTTTTAAAAAATTCCTTTTCAGAAACAGAAAAAGAATTATTAAAAAAAGAAGAATTATTAAATATTTTTTTTTCAAAAAAATTTTTTTTTGAAGATGAAAAATTACAAATATTTTCTAAATATTTATTATTATTATCAACATTATTAATTAATTCTTTGATATTAATAATATAATTTTTATATTTATTTTCTTCTTTTTTGTTTAAGAATAATTTTTTTCTTAATTCTTTTAAATTATCTATTTTAATTTTTTTTTGAATAATTTTTATTTATTGAATCTTCTAAAGATTTTTCTTTAATATCAGATTTATTTTTTTTTACATTATTATTATCTAAATAATCTTGAATTTTTTTTAAATAATTAACAGATTTTTCTTCTTTAAAATTAATTTGTTTTTGTTTAAAATAATAATATAAATCTAAAGTTTTTCTATTTAATATTA
>JAEEGK010008788.1_pt1 | contig 23767 bp, 9 predicted proteins | sample 8958771 | NCBI WGS metagenome assembly JAEEGK01 (sample SAMN16246547, study PRJNA631951) | gut metagenome | biome: gut microbiome; feature: rumen; material: SC-attached | host: Bos | place: Iran: Karaj | collected 2018-10
CCCAATCCCCAATCCCCAATCCCCAATCCCCAATCCCCAATCCCCAATTTTATTTTAAAAAAAAATATATATAATAATAAAAAAAAATATATAATTAAAGTATAATAAAATTATAATTAAATATAAAAATAATTAATTTCAAAATTAAAGGAATTAATATAAATTATTAAATGTATTATTAAATATTAAGAAATATTATAAATAATATATATATAAAAAATAATTAATAAAATAAAAAATATTTAATACTTATATTTATTTAAATGAATATTGAAATTTTAATTGAATTTTCAAAAAAAAAAAAATTTGAAATAACACTAATAGAATTAACACAAAATATTTTAATAGAAACATTAGTAAAATAATATTAATAAAAATTAGTAGAAGTACATAATAAATATTCAAGAATTATCATGGTACAAAAATAAAAATGACATAATATTACTATTAAAAAAGTTTTATTCACTAATATTAAATTGTAATATTTCAGCAAGAAATATAACACCAATAGCATTATCAATAATTAAAGATAAAGAAATGAGATCTCTTCTTTTATTAAACATATATTATAATAAAACATATTCAAAATACCTTTTCAATACAGTAATTGAATATGTATCTTCAATGTATATAATGATATTAATTCCCCAATTTGATAAATATTTAAATTTTAATTTTAAAGAATCCTCAAATAAAATTTTAAGACCACAATTAAAACAAGATATTAAAAATGATTATATTATAAATGAAAATGAAATTGAATTTGATAATGATGAAGAAAATAATTATTTACCTTTTAAAATAGTAGGAGATATTCAAAAAAAAGGAGAAATTTTTGGTTTTTTCAATTATAGATATTTAGAATTAGATTTATCAAAAGGATTAATTAAAAGATATGAAAATAGGAAAAAATATCCAAAAGAACCAATGGAAATAATACCAATAACATCATTAACTTCATTAAGAAAATTAAAAAAAATAGATGAATTTTTTCCATTTGAAATAATATTTTTAAAGAATGACAAACCAAAAACTCAAATTTACAGAGTAAGACATTCAGACTCAAGAAATAAATGGTTTGATTATCTTTTAATGATATATAATCATTTAAAAAAAAATATTCCAATGTCTCCAATAGATAATAAAAAATTATTATTTATAGATGATCATGTAGGAACAATTCAAATAATAACATCAAAAGACAAAGTAAAAAAAGAAAAAATATCATTAAATAACTTTAAAGTAATAGACATATTAGGCTCAGGTGGATTTGGCACAGTATATAAAGTAAAAGAAATATTAACAGATAAAATTTATGCAATGAAAGTAATGAATAAAAATACAATAATAAATAAAAAATATTTCCATTATATAATGTCAGAATATGAAATATTAAAAATTTTATCAGGTTGTCCTTTTGTTTTAGACATTTATTATTGTTTTCAAAGTGCAAATTATTTATATATGGTAATTGATTTATGTTCAAATGGTGATTTAACAAAATTAACATATATTAATAATCCAAAATTACTTTGTTCAGAAATAATTTTAGCAATTGAATATATACATAAACATAATATTATATATAGAGATTTAAAACCAGAAAATATATTATTAGATAGTGAAGGACATATTAAAATATGTGATTTTAATTTAGCAAAAAAAGATATTATTGGTAAAAAAAGAGCAAATTCTTTTTGTGGTTCTCCAATGTATTTATCACCTGAAATGTTAGGAATTAATGGAGTTAGTTTTAAAGCAGATATTTATCAAATTGGTTTAATTTTTTATGAGATTTATACTGGAGAAATCGCCTTTATGAATAATGATATTAATGTTATTTATGAAAATATTAAAAATAATAGAATTAATTTTAATCATGATAAAATTTGTAAAATTCATTTTTTAAAAGATTTATTAAGAAAAATGCTTGTTAATGAAAATGAAAGATGGGATATTGAACAAATTAAAAAACATAATTTTTTTAAAGAAATTAATTGGGATGATGTTTATAAAAAAAAATATGGTAAAATTATTACTTTTAAAAAAGAAAGAACTGAATTAATTTCTGTACCTGGTAATAAAAAAGTTGTTCAAGGGAAAACTATGAAAGAAATTGAATTTTTATTTGATTCTGATAAAAGTTATACTGCTTTAGATGGAAAAACTACTTATAGAGAAATGGTAAAAGATTTAAAGAGACCTATGAAAAATTATGTTAAAGAATTTTATTATATTAAACCTAAAAATTTAAAAGAAATTAGTGAATTTAAAGTTATTGTTAACCCTAATTTTCAAAAATAAAAATTTATTATCATTATAAAAATAAGTGTTTTTAAAAGGAAAATATTTTTTGTTAATTTGAAATTTTAATTGTTTTTAATTATTTAATTAAATTGTTTTTATAATTATTTAAAATTTATTTTTTTTTTTTTAAAGGTATTATTATTAAATTAGTATTAAATTAATTAATGAATGATTTTTCTAAAAGTACTGAATTTGATAATAGAAAATTATTATATGGTATAAATCAAAATAATCAAAGAGTTAATTATTCAAATCAATTTAATAGAAATAATTTAAATAAACAATTAGAATCAAATGATAATATTGAAATTCAAAATAATATAGAAGAAAATATTACTAATAATTATTTAGATGATGAAAAAAATAACGAAAATGATTCAAAATTACAATTTAGTATTAGTAAAAGTTTTTTAAGTGGTTATAAAGAAAATAAAAGATATCCAATTCAAAAAGAAGAAAATGAAAAAATAGAAGAAGAAATGGAAAAAGATATTTATCATATCCCTTCAAAAAATAATAGTAAACTAATTAAAAATAGTAATAATAATTTTATAAACAACAATAATAATTATAATAGTTTTAATAATACAAATAATAATAATTATAATAGTTTAAATAATAATAATAATACAAATACAAAAATAAAATTTAACAATGAAAATATTAATTCAAACAATAATAATAATAACAGTAAATTTTTTCCAAAAATAAAAAATCCATTTGATAGTATAAATCAAAGTAACTTAAAATCAGTTGAACAAAGTGTATTGTCAGATAATAAAAATTTTGCTCAATCATTAAATGAATTACCAAAAAAAAGAGGAACTTTTGAAAATAATTTATTAAAAAGTTCATTTATGAGAAGAAGTGCAGCACAAAGTCAAAAAGTAAAAAAAAAAGATAATTTAACATCATATGCTTCATCAAAATTTGAACAAAATTCAATTTCTAATTTAGAATATAGTCAAAGTCAAAATAATGATATTAATTCAAGAGATATAAGTTTAAAATTTGATATTATTGAAAATGAAGATGCAGTTAATAATAAACATTATAGAATAAATAATAATTTACAAAATATTATTGAAAGTGATGAAGAAAATGAAGGAGATGAGACTTTAAGAAAATTAAATTTAGATGATATTGTTATTTTTGTTAAAAAATTTAATGATGGAAATAATTTAAATTATATAAATAATCAATATGAACTTAATAAAAAAATATGTGATATTATTAATAATAATCCTTTTCAAAATATTTCTTTTAAAAAATTATTAAATTCAAATAGATTTTTTAATTTTTTTCATATGACAAATAAAGAATTAATAGAACAAATAGATAAAGAATTTTATGATAATTTAGAATCAATTAATAAATTTGAACAAATAATAAAAAAATATCATCATAAAGAATTTAAACATTATTATTCATTATGTGTAAGTGAAGTTTATCCAATTGAATATCAAGAATTAAAATCTTATAGAACTGTTTTATGTGATGATGGAAATGGTTTTTTAAGAGCTTTTATTTTTAATTTATTTGAAGTTTTTATTGTTAATAAAAATATTAAAGAATTAAGAAAAATTACTTATGAAATTTCTACAAAAATGGCAATTGAATTTCAATATAATAATATTATAGTAGAGAAAAATGAATTAATTATTATAATGAAAATTATTATTACTCATTTAGAAAATTCTAATATTGGAGACGCTTTATTAGTTTTTACTAATGCTTTTCTTTATCATAGTTCTTTTGAATTTGGTTTAATTAAATTTATTAAAATTTCTTTAGGAAATTTTATTTCTAATAATAAAAATTTATTTAATTTAGAAAATTTAAAAGAATTAATTCCTTTTAAATATATTAATCAAAAAGGATTTAATTCTAATTTATATATTGATGAAAGAGTTATGATAATGGATTATGAAATTGATTCTTTTATATTTTTTATTTTACCTCATTTATTTAATATAAATTTAAAATTATTTTTTGATAATAATTCAATTGTATTAAATTGTAATTCACCAGAAAAAAATAATGGAACAATAAAAATAATATATGATTTCTCATATTATAAAATAGGATATGATATAAATTTTATGACTAATAATAGTAAGTTTATACCTTATATTTCAAAAGATCAAAATGAAAAATGTAATATAATATTCATAAATAATAATACAAATCAAATATGTGAAATTTGTAAAGAAAAACCAAATGAATTTGTTAAAGTTCATAAAATTTTTGATAAAATATGTAAAAATTGCTTAATTAAATATATAAAAGAAGCACTTAGAAAAAGATTAAAATTTTTTATGGAAGATTATTATTTACATGAAGAGTATTATTGTTCAGATTTACAAATTACAAATTCTTTAGAATATAATTTATTTATTTCAAATTCTGATATTAAACATTTATTTAATGTAGTTAATGGAATTCCTACTATAATAAGAGGTAATATTAAAAAAATTATGATGTGTTTTTTATGTAATGAAAAATTTGAAAAAAAAACTGCTTTTGTTTTAAATTGTAGTTGCATTTTATGTAAAGAATGTATTCAAAATTTAATTTCTGAAAAAACAAATGGAAAAATAATATTAAATGAATATGAAAAAAAGAAAGAGAAAATAATAATAAATTGTCCAAAATGTAATACTAATATTCCTAATTATAATATTTTAATTAAAAAAAGTTTTGATATTGAAAAATATAAAAATGAAGCTGAAGAAAGATTAAAAAATCAAATTCAAATTCAATGTTGTATTTGTAATTCAAATGAAACTAATTATACTTTTAATTTATTAGTTAATCAAATTAATATTACACATTCATTATGTAAAAATTGTAAATATAATTTAGATAAAAGATTAAAAATTGATCAAAAAAGTAGTTATCAAACTCAATTTAATTGCATTTTTTGTAATGAACAACATTTATATAATATGATTAATTTTAATGAAGAAAATAATAATAATAATAATAATAAAGATAAAGACCAAAATAAATGTTGTTCAATATTTTAAAATATATAATTTTAAATTTTATTATTTTTTTCTTTTTTATAAATTTATATTCAATATTTAATTAAAAATTATTTTTTTATGGAAAAAGAAAGTGATATAGAAGAAATAAAACAATTATGTAATAAAATCGAAACCTCAAAAGAAAAAGTAAGATTAAAAATATCAAAAGAATTAATTCAAAAAATATCTAATTTTAAAAATGGATTATTAAATTATAAAATTTTTGAATCAATGATGAATAAATTATATGAAAATGATCAAAAAGTATATTTTGATATAACAATGAATTTATTTGCTAATAATTCTTCAGAATTTGGAATTTTTAGAGAAAAACTTTTAAATAAAGTAATGCAAAGAATTTTAGATTGTAATACTAATGAAAGTATAATAAGAGATATTTCATTAATTACATATCAAGGTAAAAATCTTAATTATTTAAATAATAAAACAATATTAATTGAGTTTATTATATTTAAATGTTTATTAAAAGAAAAGATGTTTGAACATAAAAAATTATGGATAATAATTGAAAATATTCTTTGTCAAGATAATAATGATGTAATTGATATTATTAGATTACAATTTTTTTGTAATATTTGTATTATATCATCTTTTAATTTAAAAGATAAATATGATTTTAATGTTGATATTTTGGAAACATTAATTAATATTTGTGGATATTATTTATTAAATATAAATGTTCATAATTATTCAATTAAAAAAAATATTATTTTATTGTTATTATTTAATATACCTATTAAAGAAGAAATTCTTCTTTCTTTCTATAAAAAAAAACCATTTGTTTTTTTCCAAATTATTAATGAATTATTAAGAGACTTTAACAATTTGGATATTCATTTTTATCTATTTGGAGAAGAAGATTTCATTTTATTTATTGATGAAGAACCAAATAATATTATTAGTAAAAAAGATATTGAAACAATTTATAAAGGTTTTATTAAAAATTGTAATATTAAAAAAATTATTAGAGAAAATAAGAAATTAATAAATGAACATATATATGAATTTATTCAAATTTTATCAATAGAATATAATAATATTAAATTTGATAAAGAAAGTAAAAATAATATTAAAATAGATGATATTATTTTTTTTGATTATATTATTAAAATTTTATCCAATGATAATAGTGGATTATTAGATAAAGTTATTTTATATTTATTAACTTTTATTCAGAAAAATGGAAATATATTAATTGAACAATGGAAATATATTTTTAAAATTATAAATGATTTTTTATTAATAAAAAAAGAAAATGATGTTGAATTATATAATATTAAAGTTGAAGCAATTTTTGAAGAAATTGAATCATTATATCATAAGGATCTATATTATGGTGATATAAATGATTTAATAGAAATTGTATCAAAAATTACAATTTTTAAAACTGAAATTTTAATTAATTTTCAAATAACTTTATTATTAAAAGAAAGAAATAATTTCTTATCTAATTTAGAACAAATTATTAAAAGAATTGTATATAATTATCCTAATTTTAATTTTTGTAAAAATTATTTAATGGAAATAATACTTAATAATTATAATTATTCTTTCATTTCAGAAGGAAATAATAATGAAAGGATAAAATTAATAGAAAATTTATTATTTAAATATTTTTCATATTTTTTACAATGTTTTAATAATGTTGATTCTAATTATATTTTTTTTGGTCATTTAATAACAAATATTTTAACAAAAACAACAAATATAGAATCCTTTAATGACTATTTAGATAAATTAATTAATATTAATTTTGATATAGGGAATAATAATACAATTGCAAATAATATTGTAATAAATATAATAAGAGAATTATTTGAAAATTTGTGTATAAATTGGGATACAAAAAAATTAAAATATTTTGTTAAGTTTTTTTTTGGAAATAAAAGTTTAAAAAATCCAAATGTTTTAAAATATAGTGTTAGATTAATTAAAAATACAATTGTTAATGATTCATTTCAATTAATAACACCAAATAATAATTTTTCACCATTAATAATAAACCATAAAAATAAAGAAATTCAAAATCAAAAAGTTAAATTAGATATTGATGAATTTAAAAAATTAAAAAAAGAATTTTATTTACCTTTTATTCAATTTAAACACATTAAAATTTTTCAAGCATTAAATCATCAATTATTAGGAAATACAAAAAATATTACTTTAATAAAAGATATTTTAATGTTTTATATTATAGCATTAAAGTCTTTTTTTTTTTTGAAAGATGTAAATTTAGATGAATTTATTTCAATAATTGTAAAAGATGAAGATATTTCTAAATTTTCTTTAAGTAAAGATATAACTCATTATATATTAAAAATATTTACTTTATTAAATAATCAAATAAATTCAAATTTAATTCACAATGATATTAAAATAAATAATCAATCAATTTTTAAAGTAAATAATTTAATTTTAAGTAAAAAAATTTTATCCTCAATTTTAAATACATGGAATAAATTAAATGATGAGAATTTATCTTATTTAAAAAATTCTCCAAAAATAAATTTTTTTGAAACAAAATTTAAAGATTCAAATTCAATTTGGTCTGGACAATTAACTTTAAATATTTCATTAACATATATATTAGAATTTATAAAAATAATAAAATTTTATCTATTTTCATTAATTGAAGAATTTAATACAATAAATAATGAACCTTCATTTTATTCAAAACAAAGTTCATTTAATGAAAATTTAAAAGATAAATTAAATAAAGAATATGGAAATCCAGATTTAAATATTATAATAAGAGATGTAATTCGATATATAATGGAATCTTTATTTTTTGTTTTTACAAGTAAAGAATATTCTCTTTCAATTATTTCTCTTTTATTTGAAATTAGAGATTTGTTATTTAAATTTGGTGATGAAAAAATTATAAATATAATATATATTATTTTAATGATTGGTTGGCCTTATTACCAAGATAATATTACTAATTCTTTTGATAAATATTTTTTGACAAATTTTAATATGAAACAATTTAAAAAAGAAAAATATTATCAAATTGATTTGAAAAATGAGAATAAAGAAAAAGTTTTATTAAATAGTGATTTAGGAAATGAATATTTACAATTTTTTTGTGATATAACATGTTTATTTTATTTAGAAAAAATAGAATTTTCTAAAACAATGTTTGATGTATTAAAAAATATTTTTCCTGAAGAAGAAAAACAAAGTAATAGAGAAAAAATATTTTTATCATTGGCAAAATGGAATTTAATGACAAGAACAGATAGAAAAAATATATATAATACTATTATTGAAAATAATTCTCAAATTTATTTAGGAAATAATAATATAATAATAATAAATCCAAAAAGTAAAATTCAATGTGATGTTTTTTTTAAAAATTTAATTGTTGATATTTCATATTTTATTTCTTCAAATTATCAAAAAAATAAAAAGGAAAAAAAATCAAAAGATGATAATTATATATTTTATAGTAAAGAAAATATTTTATTTAATGAAAAAAGTTTTTCATTAACTGAAGAAGAAATAAATGAATTAAAATTAATGTCAAAACAAATTTTATTTCAATTAATAAATTATACAGGAGGATTAATTGAAGATTATACTTTAGTTTCAGAAAAAAATTTAAATAAAATTATAAAAAAAATATTTTATTTAGATAAATTTTCACCTATTTTAATTTATTTTTGTGGAATAATATATTTTCCAAATTTAATTGATTATAATAATGAAGATGAAATATTTTTATATAAAAATGAAGTTTCAACAAAATATATTTATTTTTTAAGTAAAATAGGAGAATTATATGATATTAATTTAAAAGAAAATTTATATATCAATATTGGAACAATAATGAAAAGAAAAGAAGGAAATCAATATATTTTAATGTATAATAATTCATTATTTCAAATTATTTTTCATGTTTCAAATTTATTAAATGAAAATAATATAAAAGATATTTTATATAATGATGAAATAAATATAATTTGGATGGAAAATCCATCAATTAATTTAAATTTATTTTTATCAAAAGTTCCTAATAATGATATTTTAATATTTTTTGTTATATTTCCAGTTACAGAAACACATTATTTTATTAAAAGATATTATAATAATGGAATTAAAGATTCATTCAAAAATTTAATTGATAAAATATTTATTAATGAAATGATAATTAATATAAATAATATTAGTTCTATTTATCTTCTTTTAAGAATGATTATAGAAATTAAGGAAATGATAAAATATGAAAAATATCATTTACAGCATTTAAATTCTAAAAATAATATTCAACAAAAAATTTCTTTTGATATAATATCAAAAAAAAATTTGTCTTTTCAAAAACAAATTAACAATTTTTCATTAGAAAATAATTTCACAAAAAGAAATGAAATAATAAATGAAATAAATGAAATACTTAAAAAATAATTTTTAAATTAAACAAAAAAATTATTTAATATAATTAAATAAATTATATATTAAAAATTGTATAAATGACTAACAATTTAATGTAAGTTAAAAAAAACTAATTTTATTTTTTTCATTTAAATATAATTTAGAATAAATTCAGAAACTTGGATAAGAGATGCATGTGAATTAATAGATTATGAAAATGCAGAATTAGTAACAAATGTATCAGAAATAAAAAAATCAGGATATATTTATAGAAATAAAATAGATATTTACTTTTTAGAAAATAAAATTGCAAATGAAGAAATAAGTGAAAGATTATTTGAAATTAATTATAATAACAATTCATATAAAATAATTCCAAATTCATTTTCTTTAAATTATGAACAAGAATATGGAGTAACTTTTAAAAGTCAAAATTGTTCTTGGTTTATTTATAAACCTTCAAAAACAGTAAAAGATATAAATAAATATAAATTAAATGAAGGTGAAATAATAAAAATAGGAAGAATAAATTTACGTATAAAGAAAATAAAAATAAATTCTTCATATAATAATAATTTAAATAAATCAAATACATCAATAAATCAAAATAATATAAAAATAAATAATAATTATAATAACACAACAACAGATAGAAATAATAATGAATTAGAAATAAAAAATACAACAAATCAAAATAATAATTTATCTAATTCAAAAAATAAAATTAAAAAAAAGAAAATATGTCGAATTTGTTATACTGAAGATGACACAGAAGAAAATCCTTTAATTCAACCTTGTATTTGTTCAGGAACAATGAAATTTATTCATATTAATTGTTTAGAAAAATGGATTTCTACACGTTCATGTATTGAAGTAGATAAAAATGATAATTGTTCAGTTTATATTATTAAAGAAGTTGAATGTGAATTATGTAAAACTAAATTACCAGATTTTGTTAATCATAAAGGAAAATTATTTGAAATTTTAAATTTAAAATGTGACTATGAAAATTATATTATTATTGAAAGTTTAACTATTGATAAACATAAAAATAAATTTTTATATATTATAAATTTAAATAAAAATGTTATTAATGTTGGAAGAGGAAGAAATTCTGATTTATTATTAAGTGATATTTCTGTTAGTAGAATACATTGTAAAATTATTAAAGATAAAAATGAACTTTTTATTTCTGATAATGATTCAAAATTTGGAACTTTAATTTTAATACAAAGTGATTTTATTAAAATTCATAATACTTTATCTTTATATATTCAAACTGGAAGAACTTTTTTTCAAATTTATATTAAACAACCTATATCTTGTTTTAATTGTTGCCAGACAATTGAAAAAGATGATTATTTTTATTATCAAAAACAAAATCAAAAAGGAATTATTTGGGAAAAAAAAATAACAATTAAACAAGATGATATTGATGACAATAATAATAATGATAATGAAACTGAAAGTAATATAGATGATAAAAATCATGGTTTAAAAGTTATTGAAGTTGATAATAAATTAATTCAAAATGATGATAATGATAATGATAAAGGTATTTTATTAAGATCAAAAGATTCAAAAAGATTTCAAAGAAAATCTATTCTTCCTGAAGTAGAAAATTTAATTATAAATCAAAATACTCAAGAAACAAATAATAATAATAATAATAACACTCAGAAAAAATTAATATTAAATAATAATAAAAAGTAATAGAAAGTATATATAATTAGAAAGTTAATAATATTAAAAGGTTGTTTGTATAGTTTTAAAAATAATAAAGGGAAAATGAATTATAATATTATATTAAAAAAATATAAATGTGATTAAAAATATATTAAATATTATTTTTTTAATTTTAAAAAAGATAATTTTTATAATTTGAAAAAAAAAAATTGTTTTATTTTATAAATATTTAAAAAGATATAACTTATATTATCCAAAAAAAAATTAAAAAATGAATCAAATGAATCAATTATATCAACTTTTTTCTCAAGGAATGTTAAATTATACACAATTAAATGGATATAATACAAGTTATGTTCCAATACAACCAATTCAAAATATATATATTACTAATAATAATGAAAATAATCAACAAATTCAAAATGAAAATAATATGCTTCAAATTTTACAAAATCCAAATATGACAAATGAAGAAAGATTAAATATGTTATTAAAAATAGGAAAAGGAATTGTATTACATCCAATAATAATGAAAGTATTAAATGATAGAGAAAAATTCAGAGAATATCAAAATAATAATTATTCTAATTTTAATGATAATAGTTTAATTGGTAATTCTCAAGATAAAAATAATATTTTAAAAAAAAAACCAAATACTAATATATTAAATAATAATCAAAATTTTTCTTATCAACAACAACAAAATTCAAATAATACAAATTCTATTATTTCTATTCCTAAATTCCCAATTGATGATAATATACTTTTTTCTGATTTAGAAAAATATAATTTATCAAAAGATATTATTAATAGACCTCAGGGAGAAAAAATTAATATTCCTTATGAAATATTTAATAAAGTTATTATTCTTTGGGATTTTATTATTACTTTTAATGAAAATTTAATAAATGGAAATTTACTTAAATATAATATTAATGAAAATATTTTAGAATTTTATGATAAAGTAATTGATAATGATGATGAATATTTTAAGCAATTATTAACATTGTTTTTATTATTAGTTGCAAGAAATCTTAAAATTATAGATAATAATACAATTGAACAAGAAATTTTTATTGTTAAAAGTTTTCTCGAAAATCCCAATTCAACTCCATTTAATTGTTTTTATGATTGTTTAATTGAAATATTAAAAATAATATCAAACTGTTCATTATATAAAAATTTATTTGATTTAGAAGGAATAAAGATAATAAAAAATATAATAAAAAAAGATGAATTTGAAATTGATAATAATCAAAAAATAATTTTATTAAATTCTTTAATTGCAGTATCATATGAAACAATAATTATTAAAGGAAAAATAAGAGAAGAATTAGAAAGAATGTCTTCAATGTCAATTGAAAAATTAAATTTAGAAGAAACTTTAAAAGAAACTGAAAAAAGGAAAAAAGAAATTAATAAAAATGATTATTTAGAAAAAGTAAAAGAAAAAATTGAAAATTTAGAAAAAGAATTAAATGAAATTAAAGAAAAAGAAAAAGATGAAGAAGAAATAAATTCAAATCCAGATTTAAAAAAACAAAAAAATGAAATTGAAAATCAAATTAATAGTAATAAAAGTATAATAAAAGAAAATGAAAATTTAATTGAAAGAAAAAAAGATTTATTAGATAAAATTCAAAATATAAAAGATAGAATAATGTTATTAAAAGTTCCTAGAAAAAAATTATTAGGAAGTGATTATTTAAAAAGTGATTATTTTTACTTTAATACTTGTCCAGGAAAATTATTCATTAAAAATAAAAAAGAAAAATATTGGGCGGTAATTAAAGATAAAAAATTATTTCAAGAATTAACAGATAAATTTACTGAAAAAGGAATAAGAGAAAAAAAATTGAAATATTATTTAAGTAGAATTATTCATGAACTTGATAATTTAGAATTAAAAAAAAAAGATGATGAAGAAATCAAAAATAATGAAATTATTGAAAATGAAAATAAGGATAATAATAAAGATGATAATAATAATAATGAAAATAATAATAATGAAAATAATAATGAAAAAAATAATAATAATGAAAATAATAATAATGAAAAAAATGAAAATGAAAAAAATGAAAATGATAATGAGAATGACAATGAAAAAGTAATTGAAGATATAAATGATATTACAGAAAGTATAAATGATGATTCAATTGAAAATGAAAATATTGAAAACAAAAGAGAAAAAGAAAAAGAAAATGAGAATGAGAATGAAAATGAAAATGATAATAAAAACAGTGAAGATGAAATAATTGATATAAATAAAGAAATAATAGAAAATATTATTCCAAAAAAATATACAATAAATGAAATATTATTAGGAATGGAAGAAAAATTTTCAGAATATCTTTCTCAATTTGATAAAGAATGGGAATCAGAAATAAATAGAATTAAATGGAAAGAAATAATTCAAACAACAAATATAGAAAATAATTATATTCAAACATTAAAAATGTTTAATCATAGATTTAAAAATCCATATAAAATTTTATCAGAAGAAGAAGAAAAAGAATTAAAAAATGGAGATTATACAATTTTAAATAATGTAGTTAAATATAATTTTATTGATAAAAATGGTAATATTTTTAATATATATGAAACAGATCCTTCAAAAATATTATCACCTAAAGTTAAAATATGGTCTAAAGAAATTGAATTATATGAAATTGATAAATATTATTCAAATATTTTATTAAATAATGTTAAAACACATCAACAATTATGGTTTATTCTTCATTTTTATGAAAATATAATATTTGGTTTAATAAAAAGACGAGAAAACAAAAAGAAATTCATTTAAAAAAAAACAAAAATAATAAATAATATATAAAAATAAATAAAATTATATTTTAAAACAACCAAAATAATCTTATAAAAAATAAAAAATAAAAATAAAAATTAAAAAAAATATAAAAAAAAACCTTTATAAAGAAAAATAAAATACAAAAAAAAAACAAAACAAAACAAAACAAAAAACAAAAAAAAAAAAGAAAAAAAAAAAAATAACTTAATTAAGCATCATTTTATAATAATCATCATCTCCAATAACCTCAACAGCAAAAACTTCAACTTCTTGAATTCCCCATTTACTACTTTTCCCAGCAAGAAAAGAATTAGGATCAACATTTTTAGGAACTTTATAACATCTTCCTAAATTAGAATAAGAATTATCTAAATTTTTATAAGAAATAAACAAATCTGCATTATCAACTTCACCCCATCCAGGAGAATACATATTTTCATTTTGTTTAATTGCATATTTTTTCATATATTTTTTTAAAGGACATTTAATTGGTTTAATAGTCATTCCATCACTTAAACTAAAAATAAATGAATCATCACATTCATTATACATTGCTTCATTAATCCAACTAATTGGATTATATCCTCCAAAAATATGACCATCATCAGTTTTTATTATTGTTATTGTTGGACCTTTATTATTACATTTTTCATGAAATGTTATTGGCGATGCACCATCTTTACTTATTTGATATAAGAGAATACCACTTTTTATTTTTGGTAATATTATTATGAAATCATTAAATAATAATTCTGGTTTTATTATTTTACTTTTTATAAAAACTTTTTGAAGAATTGATATTGTTATATCTGTTATTGGAAGAAATTTATATGAGGATATTTCTTTTTGAATTTCTTTTGTTGGATTTAAGGAAAATAATGATTGAGAAAATGATTTATTAAAATTTTCACTTCTTAATAAACCTAAATTTTCTACTTTTGTTATATTTTTATTTAGTTTTTTTATTTGAATTACTCTGTCTATTATATCTATATCTCTATCACATATTAAATTTCTATAATATTCATATCGATTTCTTATTAATTTAAAATTTGTTAATTTATTTTCTAAAGTTTCTAATTTATTTTTAAATAAATTTTCAATATATAATTTTAATTCTTCTTGATTTTGTTTTATTATATTATAAATATCATTATAAACATTATTCATTTTATCAATAAAAGTTTTTTTTTCTTCTTCAAATTTTTCTTTAGAATAAGTCATACTAGAAATTAATTCTTCCATAATTCTAATTTCTCCTTCACATTGTCTCATTGATCCAGTTAATAAAATAGATTGTTCATCAATAATATTTTTAACAGTTTTAATTTTATGTCCTTTATGAAAATTTTCATAATTAGCACAAATTAAACAAATTGGTTTTTTACAATCTTCACAATATAATTTTAAAGGTTCTCTATGATTATTTTCATCACATAAAGTCAATTCAATTTTTTCTTGAACAATTTTATGATAAGGAATAATTTTATGATCTTGATGTCTTGGATTAGATAAATGTCTTATTCTACATTCATAACAAATTACAATATCACAATTTAAACATTCAAATTCTGCTAAATCATGAATATATTTTGAAGAAGGACAAATCTCACATAATTGAATTTTTTTATAAGGATCATTTTCGTCAAATTTTTCTTCTTTTGGTTTCCAATTTAAACGAAGTAATGTTGTTAAATCTTCATTTCTTATTTCAGTTTTTGATTTACATTTTGGACATTTTATTATATTTTTATTTAAATCTTTTATATGAATAAATTTATATATTGATTTTATTTCTTTTGCACATTCTAAACATAATTCGTGATTACATTTTAATGTTATTGGCTTAAATACTCTTTTGAGACAATATACACAATGAGAATTATCAATTAAACTTTGTAATGATTCTTGTAATTCTTGTGTTAATTGTAAATTTTTTTCTGTTACACTTTTTATATCTACACTGTTTACATTTTCTAATTGTAAATTATTAGGGGAGAAAATTTTATTTGAAATTGATGTATTTATATTATTATTACTATTGTTATTATTATTAATTAATGTTATTGAATCGTCTGAATTGTTTATTTTTGATAAGTTATTTTTTGGATTGTTATATGATATTGAATTATTTAAAATTTGTTGTTTTTGATTTTCTGTTAATTTAATATCTCGATTTTGAGATTTTAATGGTATTGTTTTAAAGTTATTTCCACTGTTTGATAAAGGTAAATTTAATTTTTTTTTTCTGTTTATATTTTCTGATGAATTATTTAAATTTTTATTTTGAATATTTTTTTTATATGAATTATTATTTGATATATTATTACTTCTTTCATTTGATGAATATCTTTTTTTTTCTGATATAAATTTTCTTCTTAATCCACTAAAATGTGTAAAGACTTGTTCATTTTTTTTAATTTCTTTTTTTTTATTTTCATTTTTTTCTTTTAATTTTTTTTTCTCTCTTATATTATTTATTTTTCTATTTAATAAATTAACTTCATCATTTACTTTATCAGAACTATCATTTTTTTTTTGCCAACTCATTTTTGCAACATTAAAAGATGTCATTGAAATAAATTTATATTTCTTTTTTTTTTTTTCTTTTTTTTCATTTGAAGAATTTAATTTTTTATTACTATCATTACTATTACTATTAGAATTTTTTTTTAGATTTTTTGTTAAAGGTAAAATTAAATTATTTTTTTTCTTTTTGGTATTAGGACTTTTTTTATTATTTTTTTTTATTTCATTACTTTTTTGAAAAGAAGATGTAAAACTTATTCTATATAATTGAGGATCAATTTGAGGAGATTTTTTTACTGGAATTGAATTAGAATTAATATTTTTAATACTTTTTTTTATTTTTGAATTAGGAATTTTTGGAAGAAAAAAGTCATTATTTGAATTTCTTTTTGATATACTTGGTGATGTATTTAATGTTCTTATTTCTGAATTAATTCTTTTAATTTTGAATTTGTCTATTTTATCTAATTTTTTTTTTATCTGAAATTTAGTTAAACTAGAATTTCTTTTGAATTTTTTTTTCTTTGTACTATTTGGTGATCTTATACTTGATAAACTTGTATTTATTAAAGAATTTCCAAAAGAAGTATTTAAATTATTTTTTTTATTTTCATCCATTGAATAAAATTTTTAAGTATAAATTATTATTTTTGAATTTTTTTTACTAATTAACCATACTATTATTAATAAAAAATATTTAAAATTTTTAAATGAATAAATCAATAATTTATGTCTATTATTAATGAAAAAATATTTTTAATTTTTCATTTTTTAAATTTTTAAAAATATTTAAATAAATTGTTTTTCATTAATAATAATCATTATATTCTTTTTTTATTCATTTAAAAAATTTAATATATATTAAAAAAAAAAATTTAATTTTTTCTTTTATTATATTTGAATACATATAGAATAATAAATATATAAATTATAATAAATTTTTATATAATTAAAAATAATTCTAAATATATTATATATTTTCATAATACATCATCAAATAATATATTGCAGTAACATGACAAATATCATTTTCATTTAATTTTTCAATAACATAATTTTTATCATATCCAAATTCTTCAATTTTATTTAAAATTTTTTCTTTTTTTTCATCTTCTTCAATTTTAATTTGATTTAAATCAACATTTTTACTTTTATTATTATCATTTTCATCATCCTCATAATAAAATCCACTTTTTTCATTTAAATTAATACTATTATTAATAACACTTGTAATAGAATTACTTTCAGTTTTACTATTAATAATCATTCCATTATCTAATTCACCATTATTATTTAATTCATAATTCATATTATATTCTTTAATTTTATTAGCAAATAAAATAATATTATTTTCTAATTTAATATCAATTTTATCAGGATCATCAATTTCTTCATCACTATTATCATTAGGAAAAAAATTTTTAATTGTACTAAAAGGAGCTAAAATATAACTTTTAGTAGTACAATTTGGATTATTTTGAAAATTAGTATTTAATTCATCATTATTTAAATTTGACACAGTAAAATTTTCTTTAATATCTTCTAATTTAGCAAATCTATAATCAATATAAGTTTTATTTAACATAATAATTTCTGCTTTAGTAAATAAATGATATTTAAAATTAGAATAATTATCATTTTTTAACCAAGGATGATTTAAAACATCATCAACAGTAAATCTTAATTTAGGATTTTTATTTAATAAACCATTTAAAAGATCAATGGCTTCATTAGAAATATTTTCAATAATTTTTGGATTATTATGAATAATATTATATCTTAAAGTCATAGTATTTTTTTTATTAAAATCAATAGAATCATCATTATCAAAATTATCATTAGTTGAAAAAGGTAAAGTACCATTTAACATAATATATAAACAAATTCCACTTGACCATAAATCAATTGGAAAAGCTTCATAATATTTTTCTTTTGTTGATAATAAAATTTCTGGTGCCATATACATTGGAGTTCCACATTGATCATATAATTTTTGATTTTTATCATTTAATATTTTACTAATACCAAAATCACATATTTTAATATTATTTTTTAAATCTATTAAAATATTTTCTAATTTTATATCTCTGTGTACAATATTTTTTGAATGAATATATTTTATTCCTTGAATTATTTGTTTAAATAAAAATTTTGCTGTTTTTTCACTTAATTTTCTCCTTTTTTTAACAAAAGAAAATAAATTTCCACCATTTATATATTCCATTATTATTAAAATGTATTTTTCTGTTTCGAAATTTTCTAAAATTTTTATTATATTTGAATGATTTAATTTTTTCATTAAATCTATTTCGTATAATATTTTTTTTTTATTTTCATTATTTTTATTTAATGTTTGTTTATTAAATGATTTTATTGCGACAATTCTTCCTGTTAATATATTTAATCCTAAATTTACTTTTCCAAATGCGCCTTGTCCAATTAATCTTCCGTATTTATAAAATGAAAGTGTTGTGTTTGGATATGTTTTTGATTTTGAATAATATGATTTTATGAAATTTGATAATTTTATTGATTCTGATAAAAAATAATTTGAATCATGAATTGATGTTGATTGTGTTGAATTACTTATTCTTTCATTATTTGTTAAATTTGATTGACGATATGGTGTTTTTTTTATTTCTTTTATTTCTTTTTTGTATATTTTTAAATTTAAGTTTATTGTTTCTTTTTCTTCCTCTTTCTCTTTTTCTTTTTTTGATTTTTCTAAATTTTTTGGATTTATTTTTTGTTTTTCGTTTTGTTTTTTTATTTCTAATTCTTTTTTTGATGTTTTTATTTCTTTTTTTTTGTCTTTTTCTTTTGTAATTTTTATTTCTTTTTTCTTTTTTTGTGATTGAGCTTTTATTGTTGAAGATTTATATTTTATATTTTCTTTTTTTACATTTATTGATTTTTTCAAGTTATTTATTTTGTTTTTATTAAGTTTACTTTCAGTACTTTTTCCTTTTTTCTTTAATTCTTTTTTCTTTGTATCATCTGAAGAAAAATAATTATCTTTATTAGGAGAATTATTACTTGTAAAATGTTTCATAATATTTTTTTTAATTTCATTAATTTCTTTTTGACTTTTAGAAACAATTTTTGATATTTTTTTATTAATATTATGTAAATTATATTCAATGTTTTTTTCAACTGAATTTTCATAATTATCAAATTTTTTAAATTTATTAACAAGTAACTTTTTATTTTTTTCATTTTTATAATTATTATTATTTTTATTATTATTATCACAACTATTACTTTTAACTTTTTTAGAAAAAATTTTATTAGATTGTGCAATATTATTTTTATGAGAGAAAATTTTATTAATTCTTGAACTTAAAGAATTAATATTTGCAATTGATTTTCTCGGAGATTGTCTTGTAGTTGTTGATAATTTCTTATCTTTAATAGTTTTATTATTATAAGAAAAATCAATAGAATTTATATTTAAAGTTTTTTTAATTTGATTTGCATTTTTTTTTTTTAAAGCATTATTTTTTAAATACTTATTTAAAAAGTTTTTATTATATAAACTAAAATTTGAACTAAAAAAATTCTTTTTTGAATTTGTTATAGAATTATTATCAGAAAATTGTTTTTGACTTGAAGTAAAATGATATTTTTTTAAATTATTATGATTACTATGTTGCATAGAAGAATTTTTTGGATAATGAATAAAATGAAAGTCTTTTTTTCCTTCTATTGTTTTTCTTTGTTCAAATAAATTTTTACTACTATTTGTAGTAGTTTTATGTTTATTTACTTTATTAAATAAATTATCATTTTTATTAACACTAATACTTTTTGATATTAAATCATTTTTAATTTTTTCATTATTTAAATATGACATTATCTTATCATTTGAATCAGATGCATCATTAGAAGTTAAAATTAATTTAGTAGTATTTATTATTTCTTTTTTCTTTAAATTACTTTTATAATATTTACTTAATGGTGATGCAAAATTTATATATGAAGATTTAGATTCTGTTTCTTTTGATTTATTTAAAAATTTTTTTTTTATCATTATTATTTCTCCATTTGAATTAAATGAGCTTAAATTGGATATTATTTTATTAGAAGAATCTTTAGGTGAAGGTAAAGATGTTGGATATTTAAAATTTAAATTTGATGATAAAGGTTTTTTAGAAAGACTTGTGAAATGAGCAAGATTCTTACTTTGATTATTCATATTTTAATTATTTATTTAAATTTATTTTTATAAAAAAAGAATATTATTAATTTACTAATTTATTCTTATTTCTTTTAACATTTAATTATACTATAATATAATAATTACTTAATTTATTAAAGTAATATTACTTTTTACATATTGTAATTTATATTTATTTAATTTCTTCTCATTTTTTTTTTATTTTTAAATTTGAATTTTTTAGTATTTTTCAACTAATTTTAAAAATTCTTCTGGATTAAATGCATTTGGATTTTTTTTTGAATCATTTTTTCCATTTTTTAAATATGAATTTCTTTTATTTATTATTTCATTATTTATATTGTTTGATAATCTTTTTTTTTCTTCTTCTTCTCTTTTTTTCTTTTTTTCTTCATCATGTTTTCTTCTTTCTTCTTCTTCAATTTTTTTACTTTTATATTCTTCTTCAATTTCTTTTTTTCTTTCTTCTTCTAATTTTTTCTTTTTTTCTTCTTCTTCTATTTCTTTTTTCCTTTTTTCTTCTAATTTTTTCTTTTTTTCTTCTTCTTTAATTTCTTTTTTCTTTTTTTCTTCTTTTTCTTTTTCTTCTTCTAATTTTTTTTCAATTTCATTAAATTTATCAATTTCTTCTTTTGAATTTAATTTACATACTGTTTTTTCAATTAACTTTAAATAATCATTAAATAAATAAATTTCTTTTAATTTATCTTTATCCATTAAATTTTTCATTTCATCAAAATATCTTTGAATAGAAGTTTTCTTATTTATTTCATTAAATATACTTTTTAATTCATCTCTTTTTGTTTTTTCTAATTCTTTATATTTATTTTTTAATTTATTAATAATATCATTTTCTTTTTCACTTAAAATAAAATTTTTAAAATTTTCAAAATTTAAATTATTCTTATTTGGATATAATATTTTAAATTTAGTTTCTATTTTTTCATTTGAAGGAATACAATTTATATTATTATTTTCATAACCAGAATAAATATTAAAACATAATATAATATCTTTAATATTTATCATATCTTCTTCATTTTTATATTTATCAAACAATTTTTTTAAATTTTCTTCTTCTTTTTCAATATGGAATTTTTTTCTATAAAAAAAATGAATATATTTAATAGTCAAATTAACAAATTCAGTTTTTTTTTCTTTTTCTTTATTAAAATCTTCACTTCTCAAACTATAAGTTCTATTACTTCTTTCACTTTTAATATTTTCATATTTAAATTTAATATTAATTCCAGTAATTCCTTTATTTTTATTATCAGAAATATCATTATAATTATTAATAACAATAACATTATTATCATCATCAACTTGACTTGATTTAAAAGAAGAATCATTATTATCATTATATAAATTATTATAATTATTATTATTACTAATATGAGAATTTTTTTTATTTGAATCAGTATTAATATCTTCATCTAAATCATCAAATTCTTTTAAAGAAACAAACCAAGGATGTTCTAAACATCTTTTCGCATCAAATCTACTTTCTAATTCTCTTAAAAGCATATTATTTAATAAATAAATTGCATCTTCACTTAAATCAATAATATTAAATTCATTTTTTAATTTTTCGATATCAAAATTTAATTCTTTATTTTTAATATTATAAATAACTTCATTATAATTATTACCAAAAAAAAGTTTAATTCCAAATAACATTTCATACATAATTACACCAATTGACCAAATATCACATTTTGCATTATATTTTCTATCAATTATTTCTGGAGAAACATAATAAGGTAAATTTTTAATTGGAATATTATTTGAAGGATTATTTTTTAAAGAACTAGAAGAACCAAAATCTAATAATTTAATATCACATAATTCTTCATCTCTTTTTTTCATTATTTTTTCTATTAAAATATTTTCTGGTTTTATATCAGTATGAACAAAGTTTTTTGAATTTAAATAAAGAACTGCTTTTAATATTTGTAATATAATATATTTTGTTTGTGTTTCTGTCAATTTTTTATTTTTGTTTAAATAATCTTCTAAAGTTCCAAATTGACAATATTCTGCAATTACAAAAAAATTATTATTATCTACTATACATTCTTCTACTTGAATTATATTTTCATGTTTTAATTGTTTTAATATTTCTATTTCTGATATTATTTTTTTTTCATCACCTTTTTTATTTATTATATTTTTTCTTATTATTTTCATTGTTTTATATATGTTTTTATTTCTTTTATTTCTTATTTTAAAATTTATTGTCATTTGATTTCTATTTGTTTCTTCTAAAATTTCAAATTTATTTTTTATTATTTCTGGAATAGTTATATTAGAATTATTTTTATTATTTTTATTATTTGTATTATTTGTCTTTTTTTTATTTGATAAATTACTATCATTTTTAATATTTTTTTTTATTGGATTATTATATGAAAGATCTTTTATTATTTCTTGTTTAACTTCAATATTTTCATTTGTTATATTTTTATTATTGTTATTTTCTTTATAAATATTATTTTGATATATTATATTTTGATTATTGTTTTCATTTGATATTGAAATATCTTCATTTCTCTTTTTATTATTTTGTATTTGATATTCATCTTTTATTTCTGAATTACTTATACTATTTGTATTATTTTTTTTTTCATTATTATCTGTATTATCTTCATGATTTTCATTTATCCTTATAATTTCTGAAGAACGAACACATCCCATAATTATTTTTTTTTAATTTTTTTATTATTCTAATATTTATATTAGAATAATTTATTTTAAATCTATTTTTTTATATTTAAATATTTATAAGTTCAAATTTATTATATTTTTTTTACAATAATAGATAAATATTTAATACTTTTT
>JAEEGK010008789.1_pt1 | contig 23766 bp, 18 predicted proteins | sample 8958771 | NCBI WGS metagenome assembly JAEEGK01 (sample SAMN16246547, study PRJNA631951) | gut metagenome | biome: gut microbiome; feature: rumen; material: SC-attached | host: Bos | place: Iran: Karaj | collected 2018-10
TTTTATTTAAATTGAAGCAATTAAAAAGAAAAAAAAGAATAAATGAATTAGAAGATAATTATGATTATTTTCCTCAAGAAAATGAAGAAAAAAAAGATAAAGTATTAGGTTTTTAAAATATTAAAAAATTAATTATAATTAATTATATTTTTTCAATAATATAAGTTGACTTTACTAATTTAAAAAAATTAAGGATAAAAATAATTAATTTTTTATAATATATGAAAAAAATTTAAACAAAAATTATATTTCATAATATAATAAAAAAAAAATCGATAAAATAAATGACAGATATTCCTAAATTTCAAAAATTACTAAAAAAAATTGATTTATATGGTTTAAATTTTCCATTAAGATATAAAGGAAAACATGAATATAACACATTTTGTGGAATAACATTAAGTATAATTACAATAATTGGAATAACAATAATAGTAATATTATTTTTAATTCAACATTTTTCTCGAATAAAAGTATCAATTATACAAAATTCAGAACAATTATATGAAAAAAAAATATTAAATTTTACAAGAATACCAATTTTAATTGGATTTGTAAATGATGGAGGAAGACCAGTAACAATTGATCCTAAATATTTATCAATTACTTTAGATAAAAATGATCATTATCCTGATAAAGATAAAGAAGGAGTAATGTATTTAAGAAGAGAATCAAAATCAATTAAATTAGAATATTGTGATATAAATAAACATTTTAATAATGATTCATATATAATAGGAATGATTGACGATTTTGAATATCAAAATTATTTATGTGCAGTCCCAGGTCAAAATTTATCAATTGCAGGAAGATATGGAGATTCAATTCATGGTTATGATATTTTAGAAATTCATTTAATTAAATGTGATAATAATTCTAATAATTCATCTTGTGCAAGTGAAGAAGAATTAAATCAATTTTATAAAAATTCATATTTATCAATATTATATTTAAGTGAAGCTTTAAATCATTATGATTATAAAAATCCTATTAAAAGAGTTTTTCGTTCAGAAGTTTTTATGGTTGTTTCTAATTCAGTTAAAAGATATTATTATTATTTTGCTCCAGGTGAATATATATCTTATAATGGTTATTTATTTATGAAGGCTGAAAAATATAAGTTTTTTGAATATACAAAAACTGATCTTGATTTTGTTGATGAAGAAGATCAATCTTATTATTCAAATGCAACTTTAATTGAAGTTGCATTATCATCTATGGATTTATTTGTAAGTTATTCTAGAAAATATGAAAAAATTCAAGATTGTTTTGGTAGTATTGCTGGATGGATAAGAATAATATATACTGTTGCAAAAGGAATTGCTGATTATTTTTCTAATAAAATTTTTTTATTAAAAGTTGTTAATAATATATTTATTCCTAGTAATAATATTAATAATAATACTCAAAAAACAAGTTTCTTTAATAGTAATTTTAAAAGTGAATTTGAAAATAATGAAAATAAGAGAAATAATAGTAATATTGGTAATAGTGAAAGTTCAAAAAATAAAATTATTTCAACTCGTTTTAGTAATAAAAAATTATTTAATAATAATGAAGGTTTTAAAAGTAATAATAATTTAAACAATTTTGTTAGTAATTTACAAAATAATACACAAGAAACATTAAATTTTAATAATCATAAAAAGAAATTTTCATTTAATTGTTGCCAATATTTTTTACCTATTTTTATTCTTAAACGAGAAGTAAAATTTCGAAATTTGTTTTTTTATGAAAATTTTATCTATAAAAATATTAGTATTGAAGTTATTATTCCTCTAATTGAAAGAATATCAAGATCAAATTATGAAAAAGAAATTATTAATAAAAAAACTGGAAATTATTTTTCTAAAATGAATTCTACTATATTGAATAATAATTATCTTAAAAAACCCAACTAATTTTTTTTAAATACATATTATTTTTATTAATATATGTATAAAAAATATATATTTTAGTTTTCTAAAAAAATATATAATTAAAAAAATTTATTCAAAATTTTATGATGTTATAATTTATTATTATTTTAATAATTTTTATATCGATATATTTTAAATACAAATATTAATATAAATAATTCAATTAAATTTGCTCCTCAAAATTCAAATATTAAATAAAAACAATTAATTAATTTACCCATATCATAAAAATAAGATAAACCTTATATCTCATTTTGTTGGAAAAAAAATTTAACAAATTTTTAATTGTCATTGCATAAAAAAAAAAAAAAAAGATTTTTTATTTGTTTAATTTCCTTAATTTGATAATAAAGGAACTCTTTGTTCATTCCTTTCAATATTATAAAATTCTCTATTATTTTCATTCATAGATGGATTACAGCTACAATTAAAACATAAATTTATTATGAAGTTTATTATGAAGCTTATAAAGGAAATCCAAAACATAATACGAATACCTCTACTTTTTATTATTTTGCCCCCATCATAAGCAAAATATAAATAAAATGTTACAAAAAAATAATATGATCCAGCAAATAACACAGCAATCACAGAAAAAGAATAAATACAGTAACAGCATGCAAAACAGGAACGACCACATAAAGAAGTAGATATTATTAATGAAAATGGTACTAAAGCACAAAATATACTGCAAACATCAAATTTTATTCTTCTTTCATGATATCCAGGAAAATCTTTTGCATTATAATTTAAGTATAATTCAATTATTGGTAGCATAAGGTATAATAAATATATCGCAATGTAATAAAATTTCATTTTTATAAATTATTATTTGTATTATTAATAATTTTTTTAATATTAAAAATAATTCATAATATATTAATAAAATTATAAGATATTTATACATATTATCATAAATTATTAATTATTGTTATATAAATAAAAAAATTTCCCCATATAAATTAATTTTATTTTTTTTCCAAAAAATAAACTCAAGTTTTAATTAATTAATATTTAATTAATTCAAAAATTTAATTTAGTATTCTTAATTAAAATATAAATTATACCCAAAAATTATAAAATTAATTTAAATGAAGTTTTTTTTAAGTTTCATTTTCATTTTATTTTATTCAATTAATTGTGAAGATTTTGAAATAGATAATTTTCTGACTCCTCCATATCAAGAAATGAATTTTAAAGATAATGATATTGGTAATGTTATATTTTATTTTACACAAGAAGTCAATAAGAGTGATTTTACAGAAATATATCTTACCAATTCAACACATAAATTAACTTTATTTAATGGTTATAATGATTCAAAACATTGTCTATTTAGGAAAAAAATGGTAAAATGTATATATCCAAAAAACGAAGGAGAAAATGAAACAATGGGTGAAAAGGATAATCTTGATTATAAATTTTACTATAGTCTTAAATATACTCTAACGACTAGTCCTTCTGATATTAAAAAAGGTTTAGTTACTGTTGCTATTAATTCTGGAAATTTTATTAAATATCTTTCAATTTTCTTTTTGATTTTAATTTTTTAAAAATCTAATAAAAAAATTTTAATTTAATAAATATTTTTTTAATTATTCATTTCCGTTATTTTTATCTTTTCTTTATTTTATTATAAGAAAAATAATTTGAATTATAAATTTTTAAATAACAAATATAGAAAACAATAATAAATTGTTTTATTTTGTTTAAATGTAAAAAATAAATAAATCAAAATAATAAATATGCAAAACTAATTTCATTTTAATAAATTGAAAGAGCATTGGAATTATATAAAAGACCAAACATTGATAAAATTATCATAAGAAAATGAAAAAATTAACTTATTTTTTAATTGAACCATTCCACAAATTTCATTATTATGAGCATTATTAATTTCTTCAATAAATTTATAATTCTTACAATCATAAATTCTAATATTATGACTTTGTCCAACAGTTAAAAAAATTCCTTTTTCTAAAATAACACAAATTCCATAACAATCAAAAGTATTATCAATAGAATATATAATTTTTTTTTCACTTATAGAAATAACTTTCATTAAATGATCTTTTTTCCCTCCAACAATAATTTTATCATCATTTATTCTTTTTAAAGAATGATTTCCCCAACTTATTGCATCAAAAAAACATATAAAATAAAAAAATTTATTATCCCAAAAAATTGTTCCATCTAATCCAGAAGTAACTAAAATATTTTTATCTTCTAATAATAAAATTGAATATAAACTTTCATTATGAGTTAAAATTGTAACACATTGATATTTATTATTACATATTTCCCAAATTCTTATAGTTTTATCTTGACCACATGAAATTAAAGTTCCATTTAATTTAAATATAATTTTTGATATCCAAGTGTGATATAAATGAGCTTTTATTGTTTCTTTTAAATAAAATTTATTATCTTTTTCATTTTTATTCCATATATTTATTGTTGAAAACCAACACGATGTTGCAAAATTATTTTCATCTTTTATATCTATATCACTTATACTTGTTTCATGTGCTTTTTCTATATTTTGTATTAATATAAAATCTTTATTCCATATTTTAATTGATTTATCATTTTCATAACCAACTGATATTATATTTTCTGATATTGGAAAAATTGATAATGATGTTATTATATCATTATGAGCTTTTATTGATTTTATTTGTTTTAATTTCATTTTAAATAACTTTCTTTTTTAAAGAAAAATAAATTCATAAAATATTAAATAAAAAAATTTAATAAAATAATTATCATTTAAATTATGGATAACCCTTACATGCAGAATTAATTGCCCAAAAATATCCAATATAAAGAAAAGGAAATAATATAATTTGATAAAATCCAATCCTGTAATATTTTTTTTGTTTTTCTGGAGGTAAATAATATTTAGAAATAAATATAGTTGCAAATCCTCCTAATAAAAATGACATTAAAATATAATTTGAATTAATTTCAATTGGTTCATTTTCTTCTATAAGGATAATTCTTTGAATTTGATATCCAGATTCTGTTAAAGTATCATTATAAATTGTATTTTCTTGAATTTTAATTGTATTATCTTCAGGTTCATATGAAGTATTTTGTGTTTGGTCTTGATTTATATTAATAATTGGTTGAGGGGAAATATAAATTGATGTTGACATTTATTTATTTTTTTTTTTTAATTTTTTTTTTAAATTTATAAATTTATTCGAACAATAAGAAATTAAATTTTATTTATAATAGAAGAAAAAGATTGAATATTATTTAATTATATAAATTTTATAATTTTTTTTATTGAGATTTAAAATATTATTCCTTACCTTATTTTTTGAATTCAAATATTATAATATTAATAAAGATAATTATTCTAAATTTAAAAATAAAGAATTAATATTATGTAAATTAAATAAAATAAATAAAAAAAATCTGTATAAAAAAAATATATAAAAAATAATGATAGATGAAGATAGTGAAATAAAACAAAAACAAGAGCTTCTCCAAAAAGAAATCTTAGATAAACATTACGATCAGCAATTATTTGTTAATTTTTGTTTATCAAAAAAAGAAAATGGTGATGACTTAAATATATGGTCCTTAGAAGAATTAACAAAAATAGTACAAGAATTTATTTCAATTCAAGAAAATGAAGAAAAAAACGAAAATAAAGACAAAAAAACTAATGAACAAGATCCAAACGAAGTAGGAAAAGAATCATTAGAAAACATGGAAAAAATGGATGTGAATGAAAATCATAAAAAATTTAAAGAAAAAGTAATTGATTGTAGAAAATTAGAAAAAAATGATTTAAATGGACAAAAAATAACAATTCAAATAACATCATCAAAGGTAATTGAAGCAGGAGTATTTGGACAAAGTTACACAGTTTATGATATTAATACTTTACCTTTTAATTGGACTGTTCAAAGAAGATATTCTGATTTTGATACTTTAAGAAAATTATTAATTAAATATTATCCTGGTTTTAATGTTCCACCTTTACCAAATAAAAAAATGGGAAATAAAAGATTTGATAAGAAATTTATTAAAAAAAGAATGAAATTTTTACAATTATTTATTAATAGTGTTGTTGAAAATGAATCTTTTAAAGCAAATGAATTTATTTTAGCTTTTTTATCTTATGATGATAGAAATAAATTTGATGCTAAAATGAAAGAATATTCTTCTCTTACTCCAAGTGAATATGTTGAAGAATATAAAACTTTAGATGGAAAAGCTATTATTAGTCATGATGAAGGAAATGAAAAATATTTTTTGAATATTAATAAATATTTTAAATTACAAACTCAAATTTTAGAAAAATTAAATTTTAATTTGAAATTATTTTATAATAATATGAATGCTGCTGCTGAAAATTTAAATGATGTACAAAAAAATTTTGATATTTTACATTTGTTAAATACTAAAGTTTTAATGAAACAAACTATTACAAAAACATATGAAGAGTTAGGTCATTTTTATAAAAATTGGAGAAAAATTTTATTAAAACAAAATGAAATATCTAAAAATTTAGTTAAAGATTTTTTTAAATTTATAAATTTAGAAGGACAATCTTATTCAGAATTAATTGATAGAAGAGAAGAATTAAAACAAAAATATACAGCAGAAGTATTTAGAGTTAATGCAAAAAAAGAAAAAATATTTAATAGTAAAGATATAAATAAATTTGAATTAAATCCTGATGATAATACTGTGGATAAAGATAAATTAATTAAAGATAAAACATATGCTTTTGAAAAAATGTGTTTTAAAGATACAAGAGAATTAAATTTTATTTCAAATCAATTAGGTTATGCTAATAAAATGAATATTTATGAACTGAAAAAAATGATTAATATTTATTGTAAGAGATTTATAGAAAATTTTCTTAATTTTGATAAAGAATTTTATCCTTCTATTAATGATTTTCTTAATACTTGGACAAATATGGAAGTCTTTATTCAATCTTCTTATGCTCATTTACAATTAAGTGAGGCTGAAAAAAATAAAAGTGAATAAAATAAAAAAAAGTTTTTTTTAATATTGGTTTTTGATTTATTATTTTTTTAGAATTTTTTTAAATTAAATTAGTGAGTATTTAAGAATATTTAAATAAAATAATAGTATTTATTATTATTTTTATTACTTAAAATATTTTATAAAAAAAGTTAAAAAAAAATAAAAAAAATTTACAAAAAAAATAAAAGAAAAAATAAAAAGAAAAAATAAAAAAGATTTTAAACTCCAGGAAGAACATAATCTTTTCCTAAAACTTGTGATTTAATAATAGTAGATTCATTAGTTGCTTCTTTTCCCTTATAAAACAAAGGCAAAATTATAGTAGAAGATTGTTTTGATTTAATAAATCCATCCATACTATCATGAATCATATTATTAAATCTAACTTCTTTACCAATTTGATTAATATTTATTTTTATTTGAGGATCACAAATATAACAAAGAAAAAAAATTTTAGAAGTTTCTTCTAAAAATTCTTTTATCATTTTATTAGTTGTTTTAATTTCTGAATTTAAATTTAAATTTTTATTAATTTCAATCATTATATTTTTATAATTAATCATTTTTTGATATTCATTAAAATAACTTTTCCAATTTGATTGATATGCTTTTCTTAAAACATTATCAATAGGTTCATATAAAAAATCAATAAATAAAGTTTCTTTTATAACATTTTCAATAGGAGAAAAATAATTTTTAGTAACTTCATTAATTCTATTAAAAATAGTTTTAAAAAAAAAAATAACTCCTTCTAAATTTAAATTTGGTTGAAGAAGATCAAAAAAAATATCTTGACATAAAAGTTTAATATAATCATTAATTTTAATTTGTAGTTCAGTTAACATAGGAAATGAATTTGAAGTATTTGAATTTATTCCAGGAATCATTTCATGAATATTATTTTTTAAATTTTCTATTTCTTTTGATAAAAATTTATTTTCTTCTTCTAATGAAAAATTTTGATCATAAATTGAACGATATTTTGTATTTATTTTATTTTTCATTTCTTTATATGGAACTTCATTATCTAATTAAATTAATTTTTTATTAGTTTTTTTATTTTACATTCTGAATCATCGTCAAAGATAAAATCATTTGAAGAACTTTTTTGAGTTGAATATGATGTACTTGCTGTTTTTTTTGACATTATATTTTTTTCAATTGGAAATTTAAAAATAAAAAAATTGTTTATTTTTAATTAATTTAATTTTTTTTAATTATATAAAAAAAATATTTTTAAAAATAAAGATTTGATTTAATATATAATTACATTCTATATTCTATTTTTTTAATAGTTTTTTTTTTTTGATTTAGTTAAATTTTACTAAATTTGAAAATGGATCTTTTATTTTTCTTGTTGAAGATGTACCTAAATCTAATGTAAAACCTGTTGTATTTTTACTTGTTTTTGATTGATTTAATTCTTTTTGGAAATATTCCATATTAAATGATGGTTGAGTATTTATTTGAAGATTTTGAGGTTTATTATTATTATTATTCATATTATTTCTATTATTATTCATCATATTCATATTATTATTAAATCCATTATTTCCAAATTGATTTCCAAAATTATTATTAAATCTATTATTCATATTCATCATATTCATATTATTCATATTCATATTATTCATATTCAAATTATTATTATATCCAAACATATTAATATTCATATTATTATTCATATTCATACCATTCATATTATTCATATTCATATTATTCATATTATTCATATTCTTCATATTCATATTATTATTTAACATTCCAAAGTTATTACTTTGATTATTTGAAAATATTTCATTATTAAAAGTATTATTATTATTATTATTTGTAGGGGCTTGATAAGCTTGTTGAATATTATTTAATAAATTATTAGAAATTTGATCTTGTTGAGTCACTGCATTATTAATATCTAATAAGTTATTATTATTATTAGGTACACTATTAAAAACATTTTTAGAAAATGGTGCCCTTTGTGACATAGCACCAGAACCACTCATATCAAACAAATCAATTTGTAATCCTAAATTAGGTCTATTTTTATTATTATTATTATTATTAAAATTATTATTATTTTCTTCTACTTCTTTAAAATCATCATCATCATCATCATTTTCATTATTTTCATCATCATCTTCTTCTTCTTCTTCATCTTCATTATCTTCATCTTCATCTTCTTTTTTTTTATTTTTATTTTTTTTTTTATTTTTTTTCTTTTTTTTATTATTATCACTATCATTATTTTCATCATCATCATCATTTTCTTCATTTTCTTCATTTTCTTCATCTTCATCAGAAGAATCACCTTTAAATTTACCAGCAATAATTAAACTCATAGGATCTTTTTTTTTTTTATTAACCCATTTTTTTCTTTCATATTTATCTCTAATAAAATCTTGACATAAATAATTATCTTTCTGAATCTTTTTAAAATCAAAATTTTTTAAATGATATTCCCAATATTTATTAGCAATTTTATTATTTATTTTTTTAAAATATTTCAAAATTTTTTTATCCCATAAATCTAAGTTAATTGATTTTATTTTTGTTACATGAACTCCAATTTCTCTATGACAACCTGAACAATTAATACAAACAAAAACTCCTAAATTTATACTTGCCCATGATGGTGATGGTCTTTTACAATCTGCACATAAACGATTTTCTGGCTTTTTTAACATTTTTTGTATTGTTTGAATCTGCTCTTGTAATAATTCGTTTTTTGACATTTTTTTATTTTTTTAAATATTTTCTTATTTTAATAAGGGTTATATTTAGTATTTTTTTTAAATATTTTTTTTTTAATTTGGATTAGATTTTTTTTATTTTTTTTTATAGATATTAAAATAAATTAATTATAAATTAATTATATTAATAAATTAAAAATTAAAAATTAAATTTTTTATTTTATTTAATGGAAGAACAAAAAATGACTTCTGAAGATATTTTTTATCAATTTTGTCAAGCTAAACAAACTAATGCATCAGAATTTATGAATGATTATATTTTATATCAATTAAATATTTCAAATCCATTTGATGATGAAAAATATAATAATTATATTCAATATATTTTAGACTTTATGGTTGCATCTGATCCTATTTTTGATTTTTATTTAAATTATTTAAGTTATCCAAAAGAATATTTCACTCAAGAAAATTTCTTTAAAAATATTGAAAATGAATTTAAATTCAATAATGAAAATTTATCTTATTTTTTTTATAGTGTTTTCCTTTCTAATATTAATAATCTAATTATGTTAAAAAGTAAAAAAATTAGTGAATTTGATAATAATGAACTTAAAATGTATAAAACAAATATTCAAATGGATTTTTCATCTTCTTCTTTAAGTGAAAATGAAAATAATTTTAAAGTTTTAATGAGATTAAATAAAGTTGATGATAAGAATAATAAAAATAATTTATTTGAAATTGATGAAAAAGATTTAGATAATATAATATTAAAATTAAAAGATATATATGGTCAAATCAAAAGTTAAATAATTTTTCTTATATTAAATAAATAATATAAAATAATTCAAATAAAAATTTACTTTAAAATAAATCAAAACAATAAAATCATATAAAATTAAAAGATATATAATTCGAAAAATAATTATTAATATATAATTCAAACATTTTTATTTAATTTGTAATAAATATCTTTTATCTTAATTTCCAAATACATTTAATTCTTTCTCATCATCATTTTCAATATTATTATTTTCATTTTGATTATTTAATTCTTTAGTAATAGAATTTAAATCCTTTAAGACTTTTTCATAATTAAAATTTATACCAAGTTTATTTCTTCCAATTTCATTATTGTTTCCTTGATTTAAATTATATTTTTTCTGAATATACATTTTTCTCTTTTCATTAAATTTTAAAGAACCTTTTCCAGATGATTTTATACTAGAATGAGAAGAAAAAGAATTTTCAAAAAGTGAATTTGAATTACTTTTATTTTTAGGAGAAATTAAACTTGCACTTACAGTAGGAACATAAAAATCTTTTTTCATATGAATTGGTTTAATTTGTTTTGTTGAATGAAATGAACTTGATAATTTTTCTTTGTTATTTTTTCTAAAATCATTTTTACTATTTGAAGAATTTAAATTTAATTCTATTTTTTTATTTATTGATTCTCTTGTTGATGGTCTTTTAATTTTTTTATTTTGTTTTTCATCATTTATATTTAATATTATTTTTTTTTGCTTATTTAAATTTTCATTATTTAAATTTTTAACTTTTGGATTTTTTGAACTTGAATAATTTTTTTTTAGTTTTTGTTTGTCATACAAAAGTTTTTTATGTTGAATTTTCTCTTGTTGAGGATGCATTGTTACATTTATACTTTCAATATTTTCTTTAATTGTATTTTTTTCTTCTTCTTTTTTCTTGGTTAGATTATTTATTGTTGTTTCATTTTCTGTATTCTTTTTAGCATTTTTTGGTTTAAATGAAAATGTTTTTTTTGTCTTTGGTGATGAATAATTATTTTCATTTTTCATTTTTTAAATTTTTTTTGTTTTTATTTAACGTTTTTAACAATTAATAATATATTTCAATTTTATAAAAAATATTTATTAAAAATTTTATTATTTCCATTTTCTTAAGTAATTATTATTTATTTTATTGATAGAAATATTATATTAAAGTTTAAAAAGTATAATAATTTAAAAATAAAATATTTCAAACAAAATGTTTACAATATATATTTATTTTCTCAATTTTTTTATCGATAACATTAACCATACTTTTACAAGTCCATAAACTATTATCACATATTTTTCTATTATTTGTAATTCCTAAAAAGTCTAAAATATCTTTAATAAAAAATATAAATAAACTAGTTGTTCCACATGTTTTTGAAAAGTATCCTGGACAAATTATATTAACTTTCTTATCTACAATATGAATTACTTTATAAATATTTTCATCAGATAAATCTAAATTTTCTTTTGAATTTTTTAATAATAAATCTCCAGTTTTTCCATTTGATTCTTTTGTAAAATAATCACAACATTTTTTCCAAAAAATTCTTTTATTTTCAAATTCTTTTGATAAAGGATGATTAATTAATTGAAAATAAATGTGATATATTAATAAAATATCATCTGAAGGAATTTTATTACTATCATTAAATAATTTATTTAATAAAGGTTGATTTAATAAATTTATTGCTTTTAATGCAATTTTTGATAAATTTAAATTTAATATTTTTTCATTTGATATTAAATTCTTTTCTTTTTTCAATAAGTTTATTTTATTTTCATATTTTGATTTTTCTTCTTTTAATTTATTTAAAATTACTTCATTTACTTTTTTATTAAATAATTTATTAACTAATTTCAAATTAGAATAATCTTTAATATTTAAAAATTCTATTATTGTTGTTAAATGATTTTTATCAAATCCATTATAATAAAAATTAATTTTTTTAAGGTGATAATTTTCTTCAATTTCATGTGAATTAAGTAATAAATTATTTTTCCCTTTAAAATCCTTTTCAGTAATTGGAGCAATTAATAAAGGATCATTTTCAAGAAAAGATAAACCACTTTGAATTGTTGATTCCATAGTTAATAATCTATTTTCATCATATGTTTTACTTAATATTTCTGATTTTTGTAAAAAAGTTTGACTATTTGAATTATTATGAGTAATTTTATCTTTACTTATTGATAAATTAGTTTTTGAGTTTTTATTTTTTTTATTTGTTTTTATTAATACATGATTTGTATCTTTTTTTGTTAATTGTCTTTCTGTTTTTGATCTTTTTAAACTAAATTGTTGAGATTTATTATTTATACTTAAATTTAAATTGCTTAATTTTGATTTTGAATTGTCTGTTGTTTTCGTTATATTATTTTTTTCATTTTTCTTTAAATGATTTTTAGAATTATGAATTAATAATAAATTACCATTTGATTTACTTTTTGATAATTTTACATTTTTTTCATTTTTCAATTGAGGTTTATTTACTATTGAATTTTTATTTGTTTTTACACTATAATTATTTGATATTAGTGGTTCTCGATTATTAGAATTCATTGGAACATTTAAAGTATGTCTTTTTTTAAATTTAATATCTTCTTTTTCTTTCTCTTTTTCTTTCTCTTTTTCTTTTTCATTTAAATTTTTATTTATTTCAATACAAGTATTAGTTATTGAATTTACCATATTAGTAGTTTGATTGATTATAAAAAATTGATAATTTGTTCTTGATTCTAATTGTTTTAATTTATCATCAAATTTTTTTCTGAGTAAATTTATAAGTATATCTTTACTATTTGTTAAAATATTTTCTTTCATTTTTCAATTAAAAATAATAATAGTTAAAAATTAAATTACGTTGAATAAAAATTAAATATTTAATTTATCCAATAAATTTTTTTTTTAAATTTATTAAAAAAATAAAAAAAATAAACATTCATTTCGATAAAATATGGTAAAAACATATCTTCGATTTGATTTAACTGAAACATTAGGACAAATAACATCAAATTCAGCAAATATTGTAATATCTAAATCAAAAAAAGAACTATATACTTCATGTAATGATTATATATTAAGTTTTGATTTAAAAACTGGATTACAAATATTAAAATTAACAGATCAAAAAATAAAAATAACTTGTTTATCAATAAGTCAAAATTATTTATCAGTTGGATATGAAAATGGTTCAATATCATTAATTGATATATCACTTCCAAAAGAGCAAATTTCTTTTACAAATAAAAAATATTTTATTCATAAAAGTTCAATTACTTCTTTAAATTTTAATTCAGATCAATCATATTTACTTTCTGGGAGTAATGATACTAATTTAATTATTACTGATTTAATTGGTGATATTACTTTATTTAAATTTAATGGACATAAAGATAATATAATTAAATGTGAATTTTATAGTTTAAATGAAGATTATATTTTTTCAATTTCAAAAGATAATTCTTTTAAAATTTGGAATATTAAAAATCAAATTTGTTTATTTAATTATGTTGATATGGTTCATAAAAATTCAACTTTTTTATCATATGAAAATTTAATTATTTTTGGTTCTTTTGATGAAAAAATGAAAATTTTTGAAATTAATAATGATGAGTTAAATAAAAGTGAAACTAATACAGGGAATAAAAAAATATTTGTTCAAAAAGGACAATTAATTAGACAATCAAAAGCAAAAATTTTATCTTTTGATAAAATTAATGATGATAGTATTTTTTCAATATTAAGTAATGATAATTCAATTGAATTTTTTAAAATTTTATCAAAAAAAGAAATTATTAATAGATTAATTTTATCACTAATTTCAAAAGATAAAAATGATAAAAGAGAAAAATTATTAAAAAAAGAAAAATTTATAGAATTCATAAATAAAGCAAAAGAATTATATAAAAATAAAGAATATAATTATAATGCAAAATTTCATTCTATTTTTAAATTTGAAGAAAATCAAAATGATATTAAAAAAAATTCAAAAATATATTCTTTATTTATAATAAATAATCAAACATTTGGTTTAGGCAAAAATAGAAATTTAATAGAAATATATAATTTTACATCAGATATGTTAAATGAAAATATATATAAAAGAGATAAAGAAAATTGCATAATAAATGAAATAAATTCAAATTCAGATAATTTTTCATTAAAAAAAAATTATTCAATAAACTCATATGGTCATCGTGAAGGAGTTAAATATATAAAATATACATTTGATAGTAAAAAATTTATAACAATGAGTAATGACTCAGTTAAATTATGGAATATTAATTCATTTAATCCAATAAAAACAATTCAAATTAAAAATGGAACATCATGTTCATTTTTTAATAAAGATTCATATATTGCAATATCAACTCGTGAAGGAAATTTATTTATATTAGATTTAAATTCTTTTCAAATTTTATATTCAGAAGAAAATATTCATGATGAATCAATTAACAATATAATTACATATAATTTATCAAAAAATAAAACAAGATTAATTTCATGTTCAAATGACAAAAAAATAAAATATTGGAATATAAATTATTCCTTAGAAAAAAATAATGAAATTTCCTTTGAATTATATAATGAAATGACATTATTAGATTCAGTATCATATTGTTTATTATCTCCAAATAAAAAATTTTTAATATATTCATTAATGGATAATTCAATAAAAGTATTATTTGAAGATTCTCAAAAAATGTTTTTAAATTTATATGGTCATAAAATGCCAATAACATGTTTTGATATTAGTTCAGATAATAATTTATTAATAAGTGGTTCAATAGATAAAAATATTAAAATTTGGGGAATGGATTTTGGTGATTGTCATAAAACATTTAAAGAAAATTCTGATATTATAACTTGTATAAAATTCTTTAATTTAACTCATTTTTTTTTAGCTGCATCAAAAGATAAATCAATTAAATTTTATGATGCAGATATTTTTCAATTAATATTTGAATTTTCCAATAATTATTTTTATGATACAATTTATTGGTTTGATATTAATAAAGAAGGTACACAATTTATTTCAGTTTCAGCTGATTTTACTATTAAAATTTTTGATATTACAAACGAACAAATTATTCCTCAATTTAATCAAGATGAAAAAATTGAAAGATTAATAAATGAAGAAGCAGAAAAAGATTTTGAAAAAAAAGATTTTATGATTAATCCTTTAAATAAAGAAATTGATTCAATTATTCCAATTAAAAAAAGAATGGATAATATTGGTTTTGCTGAAGAAATAATGGATGCTATAAATTTATGTGATAAATTCAAAGAAGAAGTTTATCAATATGAAATAGCAATGGAGGAATATAATAAAGCTTTAGATATTATTAATAGTAAAGATAAAGATAAAATTGAAAATCTTAAATTTTATAATTTAGAAATTCCAGAAAAACCAAAACCTTCTTTATTATTTTTAGGAATGAATATTTTTGATTATATGTTATATCAAATTAAAAAAATTCGAATGAGTGAATTAGAAAGTTCTTTAAATAATATTCCTTATACTTATTTTCAGAGATTAATTTTTTATTTGGAATATTTTATTAGAAATAATATTGAAATTGAATTAATTGGAAGATGTGTAATATTTTTTTCTTTTTTATATCAAAATCAAATTTCTAATGATAAAACTATTATTAACTATATGATATCTATTAAAGAACATTTAAAAGGAAGATTACAATTTAATTTAGATCTTGTTAATTTTAATGTTAAGAGTATTGATATGATTTTGAGAACAAAAGATTTAAGAGAAAAAGCTGATGAAGATTATAAAAAAAATAAAAATGGTAATTTAGATATTTTTCAATAAATAAAATATTATTTATATTTTAAAATTTAAAATTGATTTTTATAATTTATTCATTATAAAAATGTGTATAAAAATAATAAGTTAGAATCAAAAAAATTAACATAATAAATTGTGAATTCAGTTAATTTAATAGAAATAATTGAAATATATAAATTATTTTTGGCTTATTTAAATATTATAATCTTAAAATATATGCAAGCTTTAGAATTAATATAAAAATAATTGGATATTATATATTGTTTAAATAAATTTAAAGATAATTTAAAGTTTATATTATTTAAATGTTATATTATGAGGAATTAAAAAAAAATTATTTTTAATAACTAAAAATTCAACTATATCTCCTTTTTATATTATTAAAATTGATATTATTAAATTAAAAAAATCAAAAAAAAATTTAATTTCCAGTATTATCATTAATATTTCCAGTATTATTCACATTTCTCCTTCTTCTCAAAGCAGCATATTTTTTCTTATTTTCATTTTCTCTAACATTAGCAACAGGTAAATTAAACACACTTTCTCTTCTATTTTCATTTAAATTTAAATATTTTCTTTCTTCATCTTCTTCTTCTTTTGCTTCTTCTTCTTTTTTTCTTTCTTCTTCAATTCTTTTCAAATACTTTTCATCATATTCTTTTTGAGCTCTTGAATCAACTCTTTGAGGAATAACTTGTGTAGTCCAAATAGAAAAAAGAGGTAAAATTGGAATGAAAAGAACAAAAACTAAAAAAAAAACAAACCAAAACCATCTAATATAAATATATCCATTACGTTCTTTATCATCACTAGAAGAACCATCTTTTTTTTCACTTGGTAATACTGTGAAAAAAAAAAGGATAACTGCAGGAATTAATATTCCTAAAAATAAAAAAAGTCCTGGATTAGTTGTAGATAATCCAAAAATACATAATAATCCTGATAATACTAAAACTATTATTAGTATTAATGTTCCTATTCCTATTCCTATAGCTGTATCTGCTTCAAGAGATTCTTTTGTATATTCTGCTGCATTCACTAATCGAAAAAAGAAAAAAAAAAATAGAAATTGAATTGTTTTGAATAACTTTTTATTTGGGAAAGACATTTTTTTTTTCTTTTTTTTTATTTTTAATTTTTTAGATTTTTTTTATATTTTTTAATTTGTTAAAAAAATTTTTTTTTATTTTTTTCTAATTTTTTATTTTACCTTAAATTAAATTAAATCAAATCATTTATTTAGAAATAAAAAAAAATATATTTTTTATTTTTTTCTTTTAAAGGAATTTCTAAAATTTTTTATTTCTTCATCATCACCAAAAAATTTTCTTTCTTTTTTAATATTATCATTAAATAAAGTATTATAATTATTATTAAATTCATAATTTCTTCTATATTTATTATTTTTTAAATCATTTTTATTATCTCTTAAATCAGATATTAAAGTAGTATAATTTATAGAAAAATTATCTTTTCTAGTACTAAGATTATTATTAATAGGTCTATTAAATCTATTATTATTACTATAATTACCAATAAAATTAGAAAGAAAATTAATTTGTTTTTTCATATTTGCATCATATCTTTTTGCATATTTTTTTCTTAAATCTAAAATTGGATCATTATCAATTGGTAAATTATATTCAAAAGATGATTTTCCAAAATAAACTGGATTAATTATACTATTATCAGTTATATTAGTTGAGATTTTCTTTTTATATGGAAAATTGTTATATGATCTTGATAAGGGATTAGTATAAAAAGAATTATTTTGAATTGTTTTTTGATATTGATTATATGTTGAAATAGGGACTCTTCCATTAAATTTAAATTCTTCTAATATTAACTATTATAATTAAATTAATATATTAAATACTTCATTTAATCTTTCTTTGAATGTTGACATTTGTTATATAAAAATTAATTAATTATATAAAAATATTTTATGATCTTTTAATAAAATTTTTATTTTTATAATATTATTTAAAAGAACCAATTTAGATATAATAACATTTATATAAAAGTCAAAATAATTTAAGGTTATTTTAAATTTCTACTTTGACAAAAAAGTTACTTCTTACATTTATTGTACAACTATTCATTTATTAATACATAAATAAAGAACAAAAATTTATGAAATGAAAAATTTACATTTGACAACCTGGCCCAAAAGCATTAAAAAAAGAATTTTTTCCTTGTAAATTAGAATAACATATTTCACAAGGTTTATTATATTTAAACAGAAATTTATTTTTACAATTTTTTAAAATATTTATAATATCTAAAATAAATATAGGATGAATAACATTAATGAAAATGAATCCTAATAATCTATTAGAATCATTTGTAGGAATATAAATATAGTCAATTTTATTTTTATTGTAAAATAAATCAATGATTGTTTCTTTATTTAAACATTGAGGAATATTTTTTATTAAAACTGAAGTTCTATTATCAATGTTATTTATTATATTAAAAGATATTATTTCCATTCGCTTTTGATATTTTTGATTATTTATATATTTGGATTTATTTAATTGGGAAAAAAATTTGACAAATCTTGATTCAATTGGTTTTGAAAAATGAGGAAATATTAATTTTAATAATTTATTTTCTATCATTTGATTTGAATTTATTTCTGATTTATTTTTTGATGATGTAGTCATTTTATAATAAAATTATAAAACATTTTTTTATATTCAAATTTGTTATAAAAAATGTTTTTTAAATTATAAATTAATATATAATTGAATTTTATATATTTAAATAATTTATGCATAAAGTTTTTAATTGTCTTAATTTTAATTTTATAAAAATAAATTAAAATAAAACAAAAAACAATATTTAAAAAAAAGATAAATGATATTAAACAAGAACTAATTTTTTCTATTGAAATAAATTTAAGAAAATTAAAAAGTATCATTTTTCAAAATTAAACTTTTAAAAATAAAAAAAAGAATTAAAATTCCCCAAAAAAATTTCAAAAAAATAATATATCTAATAAAAAAATAAAATTAAAAGATAAAAAAAATATAAGATATCACCTATAAAAAAATAATTTAAAAAATCTCATTAAAAAAAATTCATCGTATAAAAAAAATATACTGATAAAAAAATGATGAACCTATTAAAAGAGTAATTAAGAAATTAAAAAGAGAAAATGAAGAGAAAATTAAAATATTAATTATCATTAATTAAGTAGAAAAAAATTATAGAAAAATCAGAATAACTAATTATTATAAAAAATAGTTTTATTAATAGTATTTTAAATAAAAATGAATTACTAACAGTTATAGTAATTTTAAAAATTCAAGAAATAAAAATAAAATAAATCTTTAAAATCAAATTTTCAATCTAATAGAAATGATTTCAGGTTCTTTCTTTTCAAAAAAACATTACTTATTATCAAAATATTTAAATTTAAAAATGAAAGAAATGAGTCATATAAAAATAATTATCAATTCATGAAAAATATAAATTTATAAAAACAATCCAATATTTTAATATTATTTTTTTAATAAAAAAATATTATATCTTTAAATAATATAAATAAAATAGATTTTTATATTTTAAAAGATTTTTATTTATTAAATATTACTTACTATATATATTTTTTTTATCAAAATAAATTATATATAAATAACTGAAATGAACAAATAAATCATTTAAATTTATATTATTTTTTTAATTTTTTTTTATCTTCTTTTAAATCGATATGTTTAATAAAATTAGGATCTATAGTACTCATTTTATAGAATGCTTTTAATTTTTTATATCTATTGTTATCAGCATTTATAGTGTTATTGTTGTCATCATAACTAAATTCTTGATTATTCAAAACTGAAATTGAATTCATTATAATTGAATATTTATATTTTTTACTTTCGGATAATTGACCAAAATCAATTGAAATATTCTCTTCAATATCATCATCATAATTTTCAATATGTTTTGACTTTTTTTTATGAATTTTAAAATAGTTATTCGATTTATTATTATCTAATAAATTAAATTCTTTGATTTTATAATTTTTATTATTTTCATCATCAGAAAATAAAATAGTCTCTTGTCTTTTAAAATTTGAATCATTTGTATTTTCAAAATCATTATTATGGTCATAAAGTTCATATTCAATATTATCTTTTTCAATTTCATCTTTAAAAGAAGGATTTTCTTCTACGTATTTATTAAAATAATCATTATAATCAATTTTTATTTTTTCACTTTTATTTATTAATTCATTAATATTCATAATTTCTTGAAAATAACTATTATTATTTTTCATTATATTTTCACAAATTTTTTTAAAATAATTTGAAATTTCAATTTCATCATTTAATTTAATTAAATTTTTTTCTAAATTTATAATTAAAGCTAAACCAAATTGAATTAAAAAAAATATTCCATAAACAAAAATACAATCAAAGAGTCTTTTACACATTTCAAAAGGTAAAACAATAATAAATAAAGTTTGAAACCATTTTCCAATCCACATATCATAAGTTATTGATAAATCATCAAATTTCTTTTTTAAATCAGGTAATAATTTGTTAAATTCAAAATCAAAAATATAATTCATAAATAATAATAAAGGAAAACCATCAGAAAAAAATCCTCTTATTGATAAATTATTTTTTTTTACATTTCTTTCAAAATAAGTTGAACTAAACATTGATATTAATAAATAAAAAACTTCAATTTCATTAAAATCAAAAACATTTAATAAAAAAGAAGTTATAATATTCATTCCTTGACAATAACCTAAATCTTTATCTAAATTTGAAAATGCTTTTAATACATTATATAATTTTCTTTCTTTTGGTCTTAAATTGTTTGTTTGTTCTTTTTCTTCTTTTTTTATATGAAAAAAACTTCTTTGAATATCTTTAATAATACTTTTTTTAATATTTTCATTTAGTTCATTTTGTAAATAATAATTATAAATTTTTTCATTTTTACATAAAGGAATTTTATTTAAAATCAACCAAGAAGTTACTCTAAAACAATCTGGAGGTCCTTTAATTATACGTTCAATGAATTTTTCTGTATGCTTAATATAAAAATTTTTAATTCCTTTTTCAATATTTAAATCTGTATATTCAAAAATATTAATTTTTAAATTCATTTCTTCTTGATTTACTTGTTTATTAAGACTTTTATGATTCAATTTATGTAATATAGAAACATTTGATGATTGAATTGGATTAATTGATTGACTATGAAAAAATGTTTTTTTTGTGAAATCTTCACTTAAATATTTTTTAAAGTTTAAACTATTTTTTTCCATACTATCTGAATATCTTTCATTTGAAAATCTTTTTAAAGTATTTTTTGTTCTTAACATATTTATCCATTTTTTAATTCTATCAATTTGATGATTTATTTTATTTGACTCTTTATTTATATCTATTTTATATTTAAAGGGAATATTATTTATTATTGTATTATTCTGTATACTATTATTTTTTTCATTTTTTTTACCTTTATGTAATAAAGAATCAAAAAATTGATAATAATTTAATATTTTATGAATTAATATATATGAATTTTGATTATAATATTGAGGAATTTTATTTTGATTTTGAATTAATTTTTTTAATATTAACTCAGGGTCTTCTTTTTCGTTTATTAATCCCATTTATTTAATAAATTTATATTTAATATTTATATGATGAAAAATTGAAATTAATTATTATTAGATTATATTCTTTGATTTCAATATTATATTTAATTTTTTATTTTTTATATTTATTTTAGATTTACATTTTATTTTAATTAATAAAATAAAAAAATAAATATAAAAATACTTTTATAAAAATTATTATATTTTTAAATTAAAAAATATTTATCTTTATTAAATTATCATAAATGATTTATTTTTTTAAACATTTTATATCTTTTTAATTATTTTTATAATATTATTTTTATTATATAAATTTAAAAATTTTATTGATTTCTATTTAAAATAATCAAATTTATTCTTTTATGAAAAGAATAATATTAAATTCAATTAACAATAAAATAAACAAATATTTTAAATTATACTAAAGATACTATATTTATGTTAAAATTATAAAAAAGAATATTTATTCCTTGATTCCTCTCATATTATTAATTTTTATTAAATAAAAATTAAAATTTATTAAACATGAGTTTTTATAAAAATATATTTACAAAAATTATATTTTTTAACATTATATTACTTCATTCTGAACAAAATTAAATCTAACACCAAGACCAATTTTTATCAATTAAAACTAAAATAAAAACTTGAACCACAATAAAATAAAAAGAGTTACATTTTAATAAGAATAAATTACATAATAATAATAAAAATAAAATTGTTTTGTTCAAAAATCAATATTTACAATTCTTTAAAAAAAGTTTCATATTTATTATTTAAATGATCATAAATTTTTTTCCCAATAGATGTTAATTTTAATTTTTCTACAACTAATTTTATTTGATTAATAATTTCAATAAAAAGTGGCTCTCCTTTTGTAATATTTAAAGCTTTTTGTACAACATAATTTCCATATTGATCAACTATTAAATATTTTATTAAATTATTTTTAATCATATATTCAATTAAAGAAATTGAATTTTTACAATTTTTAATTATTGCTCTATCAATTACATTAGATGAAAATTTTTTATTTGATAAACTAACTAAATTTATTTTAAAATAATCAAAGATAATTTTATTATATTCATCATTTTTAAAATTTATTATTAATTGAATTGTATAATTTCCATATTCATCATTTATTAAATTTGATATTTCTCTAATTATTGAATTAACTACTTTATCTCTTTGTTTATTTGTTGCTATTAAAAAACAATTTTCAAAAATTGAAACACCTTGTTTTAATTTAGAAATTAAAACACAATGTTCAGATAATTTATCAAATATAAAATTATTCTTATCAAGAGGATAAATTTTTACTATTTTTTGAAAAACATGATTTCCATTTATATCTGAACATAAATCAATAATATGATTTTCTATTAATTTTTTAAAAATATTATTTAATTCATCTGTTTCTATATCTAAATATTTTCCTCTTTCTAATTTTTCTAATATTTTTTGAAAAACTCTTGTTCCATAATTATGAAGAGAAATTATTATTAAACTATTTTTTATTTGAGAAAAAAAATTAGTGATCATTTTTTTATTATTTTTAGCTAAGAAAATATCAAATAATTTTTGAACAACATAATTACCAAATTGATGATTAATTACATTTGTTAAATTATTTTCAATATATTTATAAAATTGTTGAATAAAATTTAAATCATTTTTTTTTTCTTCTAATTTTTCTTGTAATTGTCTACAACCAACTTGATCTTGTAATTTATTAAAAATTTGATAATATTCTTGACTATAAATATAAGGTTGTTGAAATGAATAAGAATTTCTTTTAAAAGAATTTATATTAATTGAATTATTAAATTGATTATTTGTATTATTATTATTTAAATTATTATTTATAATTGCTTGTTGATAAGGCATTTGAAATGAATAATT
>JAEEGK010008790.1_pt1 | contig 23766 bp, 15 predicted proteins | sample 8958771 | NCBI WGS metagenome assembly JAEEGK01 (sample SAMN16246547, study PRJNA631951) | gut metagenome | biome: gut microbiome; feature: rumen; material: SC-attached | host: Bos | place: Iran: Karaj | collected 2018-10
ATCATTTAATGGATTTCCAAAAACAATCCTTCTATCCACTTTATTATTCTCTCTATCTAAATCGTTTAAATTATTATTAATTTCATTTAATCTGCGAAGGTCTCTTTCCATTTGTTCCTGTTTTTTTATTTCCGCTTCCTTTTTGGCTTTTTCCCACATTTTACAAAATTCTGAACAGCAATTAAGGAGACATATAATAATATTTTTTAAAAGAATTAAAGCAAATAATATTATTTCAGTAATAATAAAGATTAAATAATAAAAAAAAGCAACAAGACAAAAAACATTATAAACTGGAGCATTTTCCTTTTTTTGCCTGTTTTCTTCACTATTATCGAAACAATTATAACAAAAAATAAATTTTATATTACAATAGCAAAAAGGATATTTTTCTTTGCAGTTTACATCTTCTTTTATATTATTATTTTGTTGGTAAACTATATCTACCTGACTTGAGAGATTGATTATTAATAATGTTATTTTCATTAATATTTTGATTGGTTGTAGGATTTGAAAGGTTTTTATTTGTCGTTTGTTTTAAAATTGAAATATTAGAATCATTATCACTTTTCTCTTCGTTTTTTTTATTATTGTTATTATTATTAATAACATTATTATTATTATTAATTTGGATTATTTCTGCATTGTCTTGAGTATTATCCTTTAATTGAATTTGAGTATTCATATTATTTTTGCTATCTATATAATCATTCTGAGTTTTTAATATATTAAGGTTATCAGGAATATTTTCATGGTTTTTTTCGCTTTCCATTTATTAATTTAAAGAATCCCTATCTTTTATAAAAAAAAATAAAAAATTTATTATTTTCTGAATAAATAAATTATTTAAAATATGCCCATTAAAAATCAAAGAAAATGGGGATTGGGAATTGGGCCAAATCCCCAATATTTAATTTAATCATTATTGATTATTTAAATAATTACTTAAAATAAGTTTTGATTTAAAATTAATTTTCAAATTTAAAGAATGAATGCTCATATTCAAAGAAAAATAAATTTATTTCCCATTATAAAACTTTTATAGATAATTCAATTAATAAAAAAAATAGAGAAAATATTAATCATTATAACATAAGCAATTTATTATCATCATATGCTAACAAGGAAACATATAATTACCAAAATAATATTTTAAATACAAGTTATATAATAAAAAGAAATAGGAATAACAGTCCATGTCTTTGTCATTTCCATTTAAATTAAGTTCATTATTCTTACCTGAATATAATATAATCAAGATCATTGTATGATAAAATTTACTAAAACATTATTAACAAAAAGTCATGAAGTGAATAAGCTAAAAAAGTGATTTACTAACCAAAGTTAATAAGTTAAAAATAAACTTAAAAAATTTTGAGCAAGATTTAAATAAATCAAAAAATCAAAAAAAAACTAAGGATTTATATCGAAAAAAAATAGAAAAAGAATTTTCATTACCTTATACAAATAAGTCTTTTAATAATGGATATAAGCAAAATCAAGATATGAATTATTCAACTAATAATAATGATAAATATAGTCAAATGATTTATAAAAATTTGGAAGCTTTAGATACTTCTTTTGATGAAGCAAATGAGCAAAGGAGAGGAACAAAAGGAAAATTTAATTATAATTTTAATAATAATAGAAAGGATTATAATATTATCATTGAATATTATGCCCAATAACATCAAGAATTTTATTAGATTTATTATTACTATTATTAATTAATTTTTCATTTTCTTCATAATTTAACATATTGTTAACATGTCCAATTCTTCCAGAATTATTTCTAGTATAATTAGTTTTTAATTGATCAGAACTAAAATTAGCATGATTTATTGTTCTTGTTTTTTGAATATTAAATCCATTTCCACTTCCAAAATGTTTAATTGTTGGATTTTTATTATTTTCAGAAGGAATTCTGTTATAAGGATTTTTTATATGATGATATTTTGATATACTAAAATTACCTTTTATTCCACTACCAATTGAACTTTTTGTCATAAAAGTTTGATTTTTTAAATTAATTAAATCTTTAATATATTTTTTTACTTTTTTTCTTAATTTATTATCTTTCGAATAAATATGATCACTTAATTCATCAATATTTTCATATTCTGAATTAATGGAAAAAGAAATTTCAGTTGAACAAACGGAAATATTATCTGAAATAATAGGTTGAAGAATATTATTATTTATTATATAATTTGTATTTGTTCCTCCTGTTGTTATAAATATTTCTTCTGGATATATTTCATTATTAATTTCTTCTTTATTATATGGAGTTATACTTACTTCTAATGATTCTTTTTTTCTTATAACATCATCACATGAATTTTCTGATTTTTTTGATTTTGATATATTTTTCTTTTCAAAACCACTTTCTTCAGATAATGATGAAGATGAATTTTTTTCATTTGATATGCCTACAGAATTTATTGATTGTAATTTTATATTTTTTTCTGTTTTTTCTGTTTTTTCTGTTTTTTCTGATTTTTCTGATTTTTCTGATTTTTCTGAAATTTCTGAAATTTCAGAATTTTCTGATTTTTCTTTTTTTAAAGAATTAGAAATAGAAGAATAAGACGATCCAGAACAAGAAGAATAACCTTCATCTTCTAAAATAGTATTTAAACTTTGATTTATATTTTTAATTTTTCCTCTTTTATTCATTTTATTATCATCATCATCATCATCATCATCATTATCAATATCACTATTATTTTCATTATTTTCTTTTTCCTCTTCATCTTCACTTGTATAAAAGTTAGTTTTATAAAGAGTATTATCAATATTACTTTCTTCAGAAATAGAAGGAATTGTTTTTAAATCAGAATCATCTTCTGCCACAAATTCAAAATTATTATTACTTAAAAGAGAAGAAGTTTTTAATATATTTTTTTTCTTTGGTTTTGCAATTCCATGTGAAGAAGAAATAATTCTAATAATTTTATTAGTTAATCTTTTTATTTGTTCCATATTAAAAAGAGATTTCTTATTTATTCTCTTCCAATATTGAGGATAACTTGTTGATATTGCTATTGCTTCTGATTTATTTAAAAAAAATAATTCTGCTTTATTTGATTTCACTTTTAAAAGTAATGGACTTCTTTGATTTAAGAACATTAAAATATCACCAAAATGTTCATTTTTTCTTATTTCTAAAACTTTAAAATTTTGAATATTTTCATTTTCATTTTTTGTTTGCATTTTTGTTAAACTTTTTGTTAATGTTTTTAATAAATTCATTGGAGTTTTTATATTTTTATTTTTAGTTGGGCTTTTAAACAGGTTTGTTTTTAAATTTGGAGAAACACTATTTTCCCTTTGTAAATTATTAAAAAAAATAGTAGTTCTTCTTATTCCTAAAAGAGAATCTCTTCTAACACTTCTTTTTTGTTTTGGAGGATTAAAATCAATTGGAAGTTCTAAACTTAATCTTCCTTTTTTAACAAATATTATATCTTCTACAAAATCACCATCTTTAATTAAAATATCATTTTTTAAAGCTAATATTGGCTTCAAAGCTAGTATTACTTTAATTATAAAATCACTATTAGTGAAATTTTTAAAAAAATTAAAACTATTAATTATTGGTTTATACATTTCATATAATAAAGTATTTCTTAAACCAATAGGTAATTCATCAAATATAATATGATTATCTTTTTGTTCTGAATTATGTTTATATCTTAAAAATCTAATAATTCTATCATATAAATCATCAGGTAAATGAGGATAACTTAATTTAATTTCAGATAAAATTGTACATTTATTTTTAAAATCAATTTGTTTATCATTTTCAATTTTAACATAATTAGACATAGCAGTCAAAGCCCAAGAATAAGCAATAATACCAACAATTTCCATAAATAAACCAAATATTTTTTCTATTATTGTGACACATGATAAATCACCATAACCTACAGTTGTTACTGTAGTTATTGTATAATATATTGCTATTAAATACATTTGAGAAAATGTCTTGTCGTTATGACCGAAATTTATTATCCAATTTGGATATTCGTTTTGACCTAAAAATATTAATATACATGCTACTATGTGTAATGATATGAAAAATATTATTAAAGTTATTAATAATCTTCCGTAACTATTGAAACTCTCAAATTGGGCTAATACATTTTCTAAAACAATTAAAAATTGGTTTTTTGATATTACTTGGAATGTTTTTAATAATCTTAATAATAAAAATAAATAATAATAATTACCATTATAAAGCGGAGTTGAAAAATCTGAATGATAACAATCTTTATTATAAAGAATTATAATAGTTTTAATTGGAATTGCAGATAGTAAATCAATGAAAAACCAAGTTTTTAAATAATTTTTATAAATAGACTTAGAATCACTTATTAAAACTTCATCAAAATTATAAAAAGCCGTGAAAAAATTGATAAAAATATCCAAAATAAAAATAAAATCAATAATATTATCAATGATATTTGATAAAGTGAAATAATTATCAGAAAGACAATAAACACGATTATGACCTAAAAAAAGAGGAATAGTAACTAAATTATAAATTACAGCAATAGCAACAAAAAAATCGAAAATTTTAATAAAAATAGATTCAGGAACAAAGTGAGAATTCATATCTTTTTCATCAAAAACTTCTTCATCATCAAAAGAATCATAAACATAACCTTTTCTAGTTAAAATCCTATATTTTTCTTTATCAATAATATTAGTTATATTATTTATATTTGATGCATTATTTTCATTTTTTAAATTATCATCATTTAAATAAGATTTAAGAGAAAGTTTTTCTTCAATTGATTTTCTTTTTCCTATTAAAGTTTTATGTAATTCTTTTTTTATTTCATTTAATTGTAAAATATTTTTATTTGATAATCCTGAAAAATGCAAAATATCATCTTCATTATTAAATCCTAAATTTTCTTTTAATTCATTATCACCTTCAAAAATTTGTGGTGCTTTTAAAAAAGAAAATAATTCTTTTGTTTCTTCTTTATTTGTTTTTTTTTGATTTATATTTTTACTTTCTTGTTCAATAGAACCGTTTATTTCAGTTTGAAATTGATTTTTTAAATTTGTTTTTGCTTTTTCATATGTTTTTAACATCTTTTTAGGACTTTTTGGACTACTATCAAAAAATTTTTCTATTTTTTGAGTTTTGAAATTATTTTTTTTCCTTTGAAAAACTCTTGATGATGATTTTTCAGTAATATTTTCGTCACTTTCACTTTCACTTTTTTTTTCAAATTTAACATTTTTATCAAGAATAATTTTTTCTTTTTTATCTAAAAATTCAAAATCTTTTTTATAAACATCAAATTGAACTCTATTATTATTATCAATATTATAACTCATTCTTCTTTTAAAGTCTTTATCTTCATTTTCTTTTTTTCTCATCATTCCTCTTTTTCTTTTTACTCTTAAATTACTTGAACTTCCTCCATAACCATATTTATTTCTTTTTAAAAGAATACTTCTTCTTTCTTCAACATTAAATTCAAGAACTGTTTGTTTTACTAGACTATTTACATAACCTTTTAATAAATTTTCTGCTTCTTTTAAAGTATTATTATCCTTTTTTTTCGAATTATCACTATTTTTCTTATTTATGTAATTTATTATATTATTATTTTGCTTTAATGATATTGTTCTCATTATTTCTTCTTTTTTTTGTATTTTTTTATATCATTTATTTATTTTAATTAATCTTTATTATTAAAATAATTTTCTATCTTTTATTCATTTTAAAAATTTCCAAAAAGGATTTTTTTAGAATTTATTAAGATAGAATATAATTTAATAATAATAATGATAATTCTTCTAATGGATATATTTAATTTCAAATGGTGTATAAAGCATTAAATTATATGAAATTATATAAAAAAAAAAATTAGAAAAATAATAAAAAAATTAATTATATTTTATATTTATACAATCATAAAATATTATATTATTCAAGATTAATTTTTTAAAGTAAAATAAAAAGTATATTTTAGGATAATATTTTTATATAGAAATAGTGAAAATCTTATTAATGATATTTCTTTTTAAATATATATTAGTTAATTCTTTTAATTTTTTTATCACTCAAAATTTCAGGGGATTTTGTAAAAGAAATTAAAACTATTAAAAAAGCTAAATTTAATTAATAATAAAATTTTTAAAAATTGAGAAATTATAATGACATTGATGATTAATATAAATTTAAGATTTTCAATTATTTAAGTAAATTTTATATTTTAAGAAATATTAATGAAAAAAAAATCAATAATAATTTTAATTGAAATTATAGAATCAATATGATAACATCATTTTTATCTTAATAAATCAATCATAAAATACAAATAATTCATTTTTATTTCCAACAATAAAAAACTATTATTTTCAAATTTCAATAATAAGTAAAATCAGAAATTCAAAAAATTATAGAAGCACAAAAAGCTTATTATAAATCTGAGAAATAATTTTGTAGAATAAAAAAATTTTATAAATTTATTTTTATAATTAAATAAATTAAAATAATTTGCTTATTTATGATAAAAAATGTTGTAGTTATATAATTGATAATTAAATTTAATATTCTTTTATTATAATTTTCAATTATAAATTCCTATTTATAATTAGATATACAATTATATTAAGCATTTGTTTATATTACATTTAAAAAAATATAAGATTGCATTTTATTTTTTACTTAATATATTTTTAGCATATACAACTCTTTTATTCATATCTTCATTTTTATATTTAATTGGATTATTTATATCAAATATTTCTTTAAATTTTTTCTTTTTTTTATCAATATATTGAATAGATTTATCTTGTAATAAAAAAAGAATTTCAGTTTTATCATTATATATAACTTGAATTAACTGAGAAGTTAAAAGAAAAAAAGAAGCATAAGGAGTTTTTACCCATTTTAAAACATAACTTGAAATACTCTTTTTATCTAATAAAGGATTATATTTAAAACTATTTTTATTTGGATGATTCTGAATTAAATTTTGATAAAACAATTGTAAAATATTTCTTTTACCTTCTAATTCACTATTTTTATTTTCATTATTTAATTTAATAATTACTTTATAATCATTATTTTTATTAATATAAACAATATTATAAGTATTTTTTATTAATATCATTTTTGTACCATCATTAAAAAAAACTCCAACATCACCATTTGATAATAAATAACCTATACCATATTTATTTGAACAATCAATAAATTTTTCAACTATTATTGGATAATTATTTGATTTTTCTATTTGTATTAAATTTGATTCTATAAAACCTCCTGTTTCATTATTTTTATTTTTTTTTTCCTCATTTTGTTCTAATTTTTGAGGAATTTCATTTATTAATTTCTTCATTTTTTCTTTTTTTTCTAAATTTGAACTATTATTATTATTACTATTATTATTGTTGCTATCATTATTACTATTATTTATATCATTATCGAAAGAATTATTTTCACTATTTTTTTCACTTTCTTCATTTTCATTGTCAAATGATTTTTCTTTACTATTTTTTTCTTCTTCACTTTCAATATGAATAATATTATTATTATTATTAGTAGTATAATTTTTCCTTAAATTATCCATAAAATTTAATCTTCTTGAATTATAAAAATTTTCACTATTCAAATTTAATTGTTCCTTATTTAAGCATTCATCATTAATTAAAGCATTTTCAATAATATTCTCAATTTCTTTATCAGAGAGAGGATGTTTTAAAGTAGAAGTAGGTAAATATTTAGGTATTCCTTTTCCATTATTGAAAAAAGGATGAGCTTTAATTTCTTCAACTTTAGGTCTTAAATAAGGTTCTTTAGAAAATATTTTAATAATAATATCTTTAGCATCATCACTAACATGAATATTATTAGGAAAATTATAAATAACATTAATAATATTAAATTTAGTTTTTGCTTGAGTTTCATCTTCAAAAGGAGTTTTATTAAATAAAAGAATATATAAAATAACACCAAAAGACCAAATATCAACTTCAAAAGAATAATTATTATTATTTTTTCTAATTAAAACTTCAGGAGCAATATAATTAGGTGTTCCACATGTTGTTTGTGATCCATCACCTCCATTTTCAATAGCTAATCCAAAATCGCATAATTTAACTTCCATTTTATCACTAATTAATATATTACTTAATTTTAAATCTCTATGTATTATATTACAATTATGTAAATATTGAATTGCTAAAAGTAATTGATAACCATAATATTTAACTTCAAATTCTGAAAGACCATTTCTTTCTTTTATTAATTCATTTAATGTTTTATTTGGATGGTAATCTAATATAAAATATGCATTTTGATTATCTTTAAATATACTATGGCATTTACATATATATTCAAAATTTAAATTTTTGTTAAATTTACTTTCATTATTAAAAGCTGCATTTGATAAAGGATTTTTTTCTATTTTTTTTATTGGAATTATTTTTCCTGCATATATTACATCTGTGTCTATATTAATAAATTCATATACTTCACCAAATCCACCTCCTCCTAATTTCTTTCCTTTTATATATCTTTGTCTTGTTTCGGGATCAAATATTATTTGAGATTTATTTAATGATAAACGGTTTTTTCTTTGAAAATTTATTTTTTTTGGACTTGGATTTTTCATTTTTTTTAATTTTATTTTTTTAAGAAAATATATGTTTTTTTATGATTAAATAAAAACATTATAAATTTATATATTAATTATAATTTTGGTTTTCTATTGATTTTTCTAAGTCATTTATTTTGGTTTTTAATTTATTGATTGGACCTTCATAATCAATTATTGAAGGAACAGTATTTGTATCATTAGTTTCATTATTAATTGTTTTCATTTGAGTTTGATTTTTTAATTGATAAGCAAAATTATTTAATTGTTCTTTTAAACAATTATTTTCATTTATAATTTGATTATTTTCTTCTTTATTTTTCAAAAGTTCATTTTTATCTTTTAAAAGTAATTCAAACATTTCTTTATTATCATTCAATATTTTACATATAAAATTATTTAATGTTTTAAAAATAAAATCAGAACATTTTAAATTTTTATTTAAATCATTATCATCATATTTTATATCATCACCATTACAATTTATTATTTCTGAGTTATTAAATAGTTTTATATTTTGATGAAAGAAAAGAAATAAATCAGAAATTATTTTTAAATTATTTTTATATTTTTCAATTAATTTTTCTAATTCAATGTTTTTATTATTCATTTCATTTTGAATATTTTTTAATTGATTTTCAAATTCTTCTTTCATTTTTTCTATTTGAATACAATTTTCTTTTTTAATTTCTTCTATTTTATTTTCTCTTAAACAAATTTCTCTTTCTAAATTTCTTTTCATATTTTCAAATTCTTGTTTTTGATTACATAATTTTTCACTTAATTCTATTTTTTCATCACATAAATTTTGATTTAATCTTCTTTGTTGATTTTTAATTTCATCTTCAATATTTTTTCTTTCTTCAAATAATCGATTTTGCATTTCATTATTTTTATTTGATAAAATATTTTTAATTTTACATATTTTTTCATTTAAAGAATTTATTTGTCCTTCATAACAACAAATTAAACTTTTTAATTTGGAATTTTCTTCTATTATATTATTATTTTGAGAACAAGGATTAATTGAAGAAGAATAATTATAATTATAATTATATGAATTTCCTCTTTTTAAACAGTTTAATTCTGTTTTTATTTTTTCTATTTGATTTCTATATGAATTTATTCTTTCATCTACTTCTATTAAATAATGGTCTTTATGAAGATTGAAAGACATTTTTTTATTATTTTTTTTAAACATTTTTTTTTAGTTTTTTTTTTTAATTTTTTTTCTGAAATATTTTTTGTTTTAATTTTATAACATCATTATGTTATTTTTTATTAATAAAATAAATATTGTAAATGTTATATCCTGGATTTATATTAATTTTGAAGTGTTTAAAATTATAAATTTTAATGGAATCAAATCAATTAAATGAAATAATGTAAGAAAAAAATATATAATATTAGTTCAATAAAAGAACATTTGAATAATTTAAACAAATATTATATTTTAATAAGTGAATTATTATCAAATCAAATATATAATTTAATAAGTGAATTACATTTCAATTTAAATAAAAGAAATGAAAAAAATGTAAAATCAAAGAATAATTATTTATGTCAAACTCCAATATTTACAACTAAAAAGAGGAATTTTCCAGAATTTCAAATAAATAACGAAAAAGAAGGAAAAATAATAAGAACAGTGAAAAATAAGAAAATAGTTTATTGTAAAGCAGATTCTCATTCATTATCATTAATAGATAAAACTCAAAAAGAAAATAAAAATAATTCTTCAAATGAAAATATAATTAATAAAGAAATAAATAAATTTAAAATTTTACAAAAAAATAATATTAAATATAAAGGACAAAGAGGAAGTAAATATAGAGGTGTTTCTAAAAATGGAAATCAATGGCAAGTTTTAATTATGATTAATAAAAAAAAAAGATATATAGGAAATTATAAAACTGAAGAAGAAGCTGCAAGTTCTTATGATATTGTTGCTATACAAAATCACGGAAATAAAGCTAAAACTAATTTTTATTATTCACCTGATGCAATTTTGAAAATTAAAAAAATGAAAAAAATTTATTATTGGGATAATTAATGATATATATTTTTTTTCTTAAGATATATATTTTTTATATTTATATATCTGAAGGTATTTTATATATATTCTGATATTAGATTTTTTTTTATTTTCTTTAAAATTAAGTTTAAAATTTTTTTTTCTATTTTTTTTCTGTTTTTTATTTTTTAAATTATTTTTTTTTAATTTATAATAATTTTATATTGAGGTTCATTTTCATCCATTTTACTTAATAATAAATAAGAATCAATTAACCAAGATTCATTAATTAAATAACATTTATTATATATACCTAATTTATCTTTTGTTAAAGAATTATTTTCAGAAATTAAATAATGAGTAGTTTTATTATTATCAGTTTCAATATTTCCTCCAAGAAATTTAACAATTCCTTTAATTAAACCATAATTTTCACTTTGAGTATAAAATTGAATATTAAGATTAACTTTACATAAAATTTTTTTTCTCATTATTCTAATAGAATCCACAATATTTCTATTTAACAAAATAGAAAATTTATAAGATAATTCAATAAACTGTAAAATATAATCTAATTGAAATTTATTACAAAATTTATTTTCACAAGTAAGAGGAAAATTTATTCCTTGGAAATTTTTAATGAAAATTTTATCTTTAATTAATTGATTATCATCTAATAAAAATTCAAATTTATAATCAATATCTTGGAAAGAAACAAATTTTTTAGAAACAATTAAATGTTCTAATTCATTAATCCATACATTAGCAGTATCATCAAATATTAAAGTATTATTTTTTTCAATTCCTTCGAATAATTTAAATCCTTTTATTTCTTTAGTTGCTACAATATTATTAATTGGAATTTCAATTCCTGTTTCTAATTTTATTATATTTAAAACTAATTTTGCATAATTTTCTCTTGCTAAAGTACAAACATATAAATTACAAAATTTATTTAATCCTATTAATAATTCTTTTAATTTTGGTCTAAAATCAAAAAAGAATTTAAATTCTTTTTCCTTTATAAATTCATTTGGTACTGTTATTGGAAAAGAATTTTTAGTTTGTTCTTCTTTTAAATTTAAATTGAAAGTATTTTCTTCTTTTGCATAAATTAATGTTTGATCAATATCTAATATGATATTTATTTTTTTGTTCTTTACTTTTTTCATCATTATTTCTAATGGAATTGTATTTATACAATAATATCTAAATTTATTATCTATATTTTCTCTTGGCTCTTCTAATATTGGTTCTTTTATATTATTTATAATTTTATTTGAAGATATTTCATCTATTTCATTTTTATTTATTGTTATATTAGATATTAAATCTTTATAATTATATAATTTATTTGTCTTTAATGTTGTTATTTGATTATCTAATGTTGTATCTATTTTATATTCTTCTTTTTCATCAACTTTCAATAATTTTCTATTTATTTTTTTACTTAAAAATATATATGACATATTGTTTTTTATTTTATTATTTTTTTTTGAATTTTCAAAAAAAAATAAAAAGGACAATTATTTAAATATATATTATATATAAAAAATAAAAAATGAAATGGTTTCCCTTAAAAATATATCAAATAAATTTACTATTACAAGAAATAGAAACAGTAGAATCGAAATATGAAAACATGATAAATGAGATTCGTTTTTCATCATCAAAAGATGATAATCCTCGAAAAAATTTTTTATCATTCAGAGAAGAAATAGAACAAAGAATTATAGAATTAGATGAATTTTATCAATTAAATATAACAGATGCAAGAATAGGAGCTTTTGAAAAAATAAGAAATAGACTTGCAAATTTATTAAAAATTAATTTAGAAACTGGAAATAAAATAACTAGAAAAGAATATTATAAAGAACCTCAAATTCAAATTGTAAAAAAAAGTTTTATTAATCCTTTTTCTAATATTAAATCTGCTATGCCTGGAAAAGCTAGTAAATTATTAATGAGTTCTTCTGCTATGAGACATTCTACTGTTAGGAAATCTTCTTCAAAATTTGGAAAGTAAATTTTTTTTTTATTTTTAGTGGAGGAGAAAAATGGAAGGATGTTACTTTTAAAATTAGATTAACTGAAGAAGAGTATAAGTTACTTATGAAGGAAAAATCAAAAGATGTTCTTAAAATTTAATGTTTTTTAATTAATTTTTTTATTGTTTTTTTCTTTGTTTTTTTTTCTATGTTTTTTTATATAATATTATAATTTTTTAAATATGTAATTAATGTTTTAATTGAAGTATTTAATTTATTTTTGTCAATTATAAAAAAATGGGGTGTGTTTGCAAACATAAAAGTAAATATATAAACATGAACAGCAATATTAATGAAATTATTAAAAGAAATAATAGTACTAATTGTGAACTTCCAAAATCAGTTGTGTTGATATCTGTGGAAAGTAAAAAAAAAGATTATTTTTATCGTATTAATAAAAAAAGTTGGGAAAATATTTTAGATTTTTTTACTTATAAAGAATTAACAATTATAGCACAACTAAATAGCAATTTAAGAGATATTTCCAAAAATCCAAGAATTCTAAATAAATTTTTTAAAGAAGAAAACACAAAAAAAGAAGAAGAAAGAAGTATAATTAAAGATAAAAATATAATTCAAATTTCAAAAACAAACAAAACTCACTTTCTAAACCCTAAATATTACTTTGAAAAAAGATTAACAAATTCAAATATTAATTGTAATAATAATAATATAAATATATCTAAAGAGAATATAAAAATAAAAAATGAAAATAAATCTCAAACATTAATAATAAAAATGAAAAATAAGGAAAATAACAATAATAAAAAATTATCTCCATATATAGATTGTTTTACAAATCAGAAAATTCAAATACCAAATAATTTTATATTTAATGGTTATACAGCTTCAGTTTGTAGTTCTAGTGTAAGTTATATTGATCAAACTCCAAGTTTTAGTGATGAAAATATATCTAATACAAAAAGTGTATTTAATGTTACTAACATTACTACTATACATATTAATCATCATCCATATAAAATTAATGATATTCAAAATAATATTAATGATAAAATAAAAGAGTAAATATACTTTTATATATATCAATTTATTATATTTAAAGTTATATTTTTTTGTAGTTAGTTATAATATTATATGTTAAATTAAAAAGAATTAATTTTTCAATGAAGATTTTTCTTTTTTCAGTATAAATAATTATTTTACAATTTGAAAAAGATGAAAAAAAATAAAGCAATGATAACGTTTAAAATATTTAAATAAATATAATATATTTAAAAACAGAAATTAAATTTTTAATTTTTCTTTAAGAAAATTTTTTTTAATAAAAAATAATCAAATGAATGATATAATATTAACAAAAGATTATCCATTTAAAAGTAAAAATGACAAAGTAGAAATATTTGTTAGATTAAGAGGTAATAATCAATTACCATTAAATATTAATAATTTTAATGAAAGAAGAAGAGAAAAAAATATAATGAAAGAATGGGTTAATAATAGAAATTTAGGTTATTTAAAAGGATTAAGATCACAAGAAAAAAAACCACGTTCTCATACTCCAAATTTAACAAAAACTTTTAGTTCAACCCCAATTAATATAAAAAATAAAAGTAAAATTGAAGAAGAAGAAATTAAAAAAATAAAAAGAAAGAAAAATTTAACTCCACATTTTTTATATTATACTTTCACTTCAAATTATAAATCAAATAAACTTATAATATCACAAACTCCTTTATTTGGAAATTATATAACAAAGAAAATAAAAACAATAAACGATTTAGAAAATATAAATAAGAATAAATTAAAAGAATCAAAAATATATGAATTTGATTCTGTATTTAATGAACAGGATGAAATTTCAGATATATATAAACAAACAATAGAATCAAAAGTGAAAAGAATGTTTAATGGATTTAATTCATGTTTATTTATAATGGGACCTAAAAAAAGTGGTAAATCATATTTTTTATTAGGAGAAAATAAAATAAAAGGAATTTTAACTTATTCAATAAATACAATATTATATTATATTAATTTATCTAAAGAAGATATGATTTGCTTTTATGGTATTTCTTCTTCTTATGTTGTTACTATTTCTATTGATCAAATTTATTTAGATTTTAAAGATGTTTGCGTTAATGAAACTATAATTTTTGGAATTATGAATTATAAAGCTATATTAGAAAAAATAAAAGAAACAAGAAAAAAAATATGTGAAAAATATAGTATTACAGATTTAATCAGAAAATCACATTTAATAATAAATTTAACTTTATATCAAAATAATACAGGAGATTTAAATATATTATCAAAAAATAATAATTTAGAGAAATTAAAAGAATTAAATGATATTCAAGAAATATCAAAATTTACTTTTATAGAAATGAATGATTCAAATTATTCTTTTATAACACCAAATACTCCAATACCAAAAATATATAAAGAAACATATTTAACATATGAAGAAATATTATTTATTTCAATTCAATTAAGTCGAAAAATTCAACCTGAAGAACCTACAATTTATTTTATGAAATATTTATATAATAATGTTATTTCTTGTGGAACAAATATAATAATATTTTTATGTTCTAATCCTTGTGATCCTTTTATTAATGAAGAAGAAAATATATTAATTTGGGGTTTTAATTTAAGAAATAGTTTAAATTATGGAATTGATATTTCTTCTTCTTATCAATTTGAAAATTTGAATATTGGAGAATGTAAATATATTAATAATTGCTTATTTATTGAAGAAAGTCAATTGGAAATTATTCCTAAAAAAAATTTTAAGAAAAAAAAAATTGATTTTAGTAAATTATTAAATAAAAGTAAATATTCTAGAATTAAAAGTGATGAAAGTAATGAATTATATTCTTCTTTTCCTACTACTTATTATCAAACTATGAAAGATTTTGAAAATACTACTAAAGAATTAGAAAAAATGAAAAAAGAACAGAAAATTGAAAGAGATAATATAATTTATAGATTTCAAAATTTAGAAAAACAAGTTAATTCTTTGAAAAGAAAGATAAAAATTAAATCAAATGAATTTTAATATTTTGTAAATAAGAATATATTTTTTTAAAATTTAAATTATATTTTTTTAATGAAAAAATTAAAAATTGAAACAATAAAACACTTAAAATTTAAAAAAATAATAAATATATAAAATAAATAAAATAGGTTTTTCCAAAAAGAGATAAATTTAAGTATAGTAACTTGAGTTTCTTTAGAATATGAAATTTCAAATTTTTTTTAATACTCAAATCCTTTTTTTAGTTTAACTTAAATAACTATAATTAAACTTTTTTATTAAATATTATATAAAATAAAAAACAATGTTTTTAAATAATTATTGTTTGACAAAATCTTCTAATAAATCCTTTATATCATTAGGTCCATTAACATAATATTTAGCTTCAGAAGGTTTTTTCCCAACAATAACAGAAATTAAATTAGCATCTTTAGATAAATTTTTAATATTATCTTCCTTACATTTTAAATAATGGAACATTTTTTCATCAGTAGTATCATCTCCAACACATAATATAAAATCAGGAATATGATTTTTTTTAAAATTTTTTTTAACAATATAAGAAACAAAATAACCTTTATGAATACCAAGAGCAATAATTTCAAGATATCCTTTTCCATTAACGACTTTTAAATTTAATTTCTTAACAAATTTTTCTAAATCATTAGTAATTACATTAGCAAAAGCTTTTCCTAATTCTTGATCACAATCACTATATTGCCAAACAATAGAACTTTCTTTAATTTCAAGAAAAGAACCTTCACATCTTTCAGTATAAGGTTCTAAAATATCAGCACAAGAATTAATCCAATCATTATTATATTCATCAATAATATATTTCCATTTTTTCTTTTCATTATTTTTATATATGAAACCATGTTCAGCTGCTAAATTTAAATTCTTAACTGAACCAAACCAATTTGTTAATAAATTTGTTCCTCTTCCTGTTATTATATATACTATATTTTTATCATCTGAACATAATTTTTCTAATATTTTTAATATTTCATCATTTGGTCTATATCCTTTTGATATTTTTTCCTCATTTTTAGAATGTGGTGCACTTGAAGGAAGAGTTCCTTCATAATCTAAAAATATTAATCTTCTATTTGATTTCTTATATAATGATATTATTTGTTCTTTATTTAATTGCTCGAAATTCGAATTCATTTTCATTAATTTAAAATTTAATCCTTCTCCCACTCCCATATAAAAAGTATTTTCATCTGATAATTTTGTGTTTTTAATATCTTTTAAAAAGGAATTTAACCATTCTTTACATGATGATTTCATAACATGTGAAAAATCTTTTTCAACAGTTAATTTATCTTTTTGATCTTTTTCTCCATAAATATCTTGATAAGCTTGAATAAAACCTTTATAAACAGAATCATAATCATAAGGATTAATTTTAACTGAAGAAGCAAGTGAAGAAGTCATTCCTGATAATTCACTTAACATATATGAAAAATTATTTTCTTGATTGAATAATTTTTTTAATATTAAATATTCATAAACTCCTAAAGAATAACTTTCTTGTTTTGAAGTTCTAACTAAACAATTTGAACTTGCAAAAACTGCTAATCTCTCTTCATATGATAATTTTTCTTTTATTACATCTATTACATTTTCTCCATATTCTTCTTTTATTTCTTTACATATTTCATCTATTTTGTCTAACATTTCTTTTTGACTTTCATTTACTTGAAAAATTTTTCCATCTTTATCTAATTCATCTGTACTAATTCTTATAAATAATAAATATACACATTTTGAAATATTATCTCCTAAATCTTCTAAAAATTTTTTATATCCTTCCATTTTTGTTTTTATACATGATAACATTTTCATATCATCAACAGAAACAAAAATACTTTTATTGGGATATTTATTTTTAATTCTATCATAGAATTTTTTAAATTCTTCAGTTGAAGAATCTTCTTTAATATAATCAATTTCAGGAGTGACTTTATGTACTCTAATCATTGCACTTCTTCCAAAATAATTAACTGCAATATCACCATTTAAAGTAGATTCATAATTAATTGATAATAATCTTTTAGAAGTGACTAAAAAATTTCTACTATAATCATTTGAATGAAAACCAATAACTGAACAATTCATTATAGATTTTAATATTTCTTCTCTATAAGGTAATTTTTTAAAATTTTCATATGATGGAAAAGTTGCATGAATAAAAAGACCAATTGATAAATTTTGGAAAATTTCTTCAGAACAATTTTTAGCACATTTAGAATATAAAATTGAAGGAACTAAAAACATTGGATAATCATGTAAATATATTAATGTATGTTCATTTATATAATTTATTATTTGATCACTTATTAATTCACTTAATTTTAAATACGCTTCCCAATATTCTTCAAAATTTGATATTTCATCTAATATATTTGGAGAAAATGATTGATAATGAAATATTGGTTCAAATATATCTGAAAATAATTTTTGGATTTTTTTAAATAATTCAACATCATAATTCATTAAATACATATTTTTTTCTTTTAATTTTGTTGATATTTCTGTTTTTTCTTCTTCAGAAAGTAAATTTTGATTTTTTATTGTTCCAAACCATTTTACATTTTTACTATTTGCAATTAATTTATGTAAAGTATGATATAAAGGATCATTAGTAATTTGAATTTCAAATTTATCATCTATTTTAACTCCATTATATGGTAAATATAAACTTACCATAATAACTTGATCTTCACTTTCTGAATATTCTTTTCCATAAAAAGAATGTCTTTTTGCATCATTATCATCATCTTCAATAAATGATTCATAATTTAAATCTTTAAATTTATCATCTTCTTCTTTTTTTTTATTCTCATTATTTACTACATTTTCTTTTTTTTCTAATTCTATTTTATTATTATTAAAATTATCTGCTTTTTCAATTATTCCATTGGGATCATTCTCTTTATCAAATATTATTAATTTTGTTCTATTTTCAATATTAATTTTTCTATTATTATTATTTGGTAATTCTTCCCATTTAATTAATTTATTATTTTTGAATATTGTATATTTATATTCTATTGAATTATTTTGAGGTAAATAAATATTATCTGAAACCCAAATATTTTCTTTTGAATCAAATTTCAATTTTTTTGCATTTATAATATTCCAATTTCCTATTTCTTCATTTCCTCCAATCAATCTAATTTCTTCTTCAATGCTAATATTACATTTATATTTAAATTGAATTAAGCAGGATTTTCCTTCCATATATTTAATATATAATATTTAATAATCAAATAAAGAAAATAATTATTATTTACACCAAATTAATTTTTAAAAATATTTGAGATAATTATTATTTAATATTTTTTTTTGAAATTACCCAATAATTTTTATTCTATATTGAATAAATAAATAACTAAAATAGGTGTAAATAATAAATCTGAAAAAATGGAAAATGAATGTAAAGTAGATAAATATTATCAAAATCAAAATGAAAGATTTCAAAATTTTGAAACTTTAGAATCTATTAATAATAAAATAAATAAATTAAATCAACAAGAAAAAAGAAATAATATAAATTGTATATATGTTGATTCTTCAATATATGATAATCCAGATTATTATATAAATTTTTCTAATATTCCTTATTTAAATGGATTTGAAAATTATTCAATTTTAAAAAAAAATCATAATATGAAAATTCCAATAAAATCTTTAAATAATAATGAATATATTTATGTAAACAATAGACAATATTATAGAATATTAAAAAGAAGAGAAAAGAGAAAAAAATTAAAAGAATTATATAATTTAAATGATATTAAAAGAAATAATTATATACATGAATCAAGACATAAACATGCAATGAAAAGAGAAAGAGGAAAAGGAGGAAGATTTTTAAGTAAACAAGAAAAAGAAATTTTAAAAAAAGAAAATGAGATTAATAAGGAAGAAGAAAATAATAATAGTAATGATACTTTATCTTATAAATCAAGTATTGCTTATATTAATACTATTCATGATTCTAAAAAAATGAAAATTTTTTAGTGATATTTTTAATGAGGAAAATTAAAACAATAAATCATTATATAAAATTAATAGTTTATTATAATATTCAAATTACTTTTTTATAGTAAATTATTTTTAAAGTATTCATTATTTTATCATTGAATTCATATTAAAATTTACATATTATCAATACATATTAACAGAATTAGATTTATATATATTTTTTCTTTTTCTTCTTTTTTAATTTCATTATTTCAGCAGGAGTAATTTTATGTACTTTATTTTTAGTGTAAAAACTTAATCTAATGCTTTGTCTTTTTGTTGGTCTTCTTGGAGATAAACTATCTAAATCTTTTTCAGATAAAAGTACATTATCTAATTTAAAAGATTCTCTTTGTTTTTCATAATTTCTTTTTTTCTTTTTTAAACTTAAAATATTATTATAACTATTATTCATATTATTAATATTATTATAACTATTTGTTATACTTTTATGACCCATTTTATTATATATATCAGAACTTAAATCTAAATCATATGTTAATATATTTAATTTATTTTCTGATGAATTTCGAGATTTTAATATTGAATTAAAATTAGGTAAAACTGGAAAATAATTTGAATTTTTTATTCTTGGAAGTACTTTATTTTTTTTATTTTCAAATAATATTTTTTCTATTTTATTTTCATCAAATTCATTTGATAAATTCATATTATTATTATTATTATTATCTTGAAATGATTGATTAATAGGAAAATTTTTCTTAAATGATTCTAATAATTCTTCTAATTCTAAAGGAAATTCTAATATATTATTTCTTTTATTTTTCCATAATTTATTTAATTCTTCATATAAATTATTTAAATAAGATAAATAACTACTTATAATTTGAATTAAAAACTCTTGTAAAAAATATTTTTTTTGAACAGATTGAATATCTTTTTTTAAACTATCAATCAAAAAATCTTGTTTTTGTATTTGTTTAAAAAAATCTTTTTTATCTTTATAATTAAAAACTTCTTTAGAATTATTTTCAATTGAAAAAATATCATGTCTAATTTGTTTAAAATCAGTTTCAGATAATTTTTGTAACGGTATTGAAGGATAATAATCCATAATATCTTTTTTTAAATGAAAAATTTTAGAAATTAAATCATATAATTCTTCAATCATATCTTTTAAATTATGATTTTTAGATTTGATAATAATTTGATTTAAATTTTCTTCTTGAATTCTTAAATCTTGAATTAAGATTTTTTTATATAAATTTCCACATTGTTCAATATTTCCTTTTTTAATTTCAATATATTTATGTTCATCATGATTAATTTTACAATCACTACAAATAAATTTTATATCTTCTCTACAATAATATTCTATATCATTTTTTTTACATTCTTCACATTTCATTTTTTTTGTTCCATCTGAATTTAATTTATTATACTTTAAATCATTTGTTGTTAATAATATTTTCCTCTCATGAAATGCTTTTGAAATTTTTTGAGTTTTAAAAGAAGAACTTTTTGTCGAATCTAATAAAAATTTAATTGGGTTTTTATTCTCATTTTCAATGATAATAATATTTATTTTTAAAGTTTTTGGGAAATAATCTTTTAAATATGTTTCATAATATTGTCTTTCAATTTTAATTCCTCTATAATATAATTCAATATTTTGTTCTGGGATTTTAAAAGTTTTAAAAGCTAAACTTCTAATATAAGCAATGGGCATTAAAGGTGATACATTAAATTCAAAACTTTTTTCTTTAAATGAAAGTTCAATATCCATTATAAATTTAATTTTAAAAAATTGAAAAATAATTTAAACAGTAAAATAAATTTCAATATATAAAAAATATAAATAAAAAATAAATAAAAAAAAATGCATTCACAATATGTATCAACATTAAATAATCTTTCAGAAATAAGAAGAGATGATCCAAACGATGTTTACAAACAACCAATTCCATTAGATATGATAAATAAATTTGTAGGTCTTGACTCTAGAATTTTACTTCATGATACAACAGTTCAAAAACAAGCTTTTGATCAATCATATAAAAATTTTTGGTCTTTTGTTGATTTCAATATGAAATATGGTAGTAATGCCACTGGTGATAATCAGAATTGTAATCATACTTTTACTCAAAGTGTTAAACCTGAATTCTCCGTTACTGGAGGAAAAATGTGCTCTGGAAGTACTTTGACTTATGAAATTGCTAGAGAAAGAGCTAATCAGTTATATCATCAATAATATATTAATTATTTTTTAAAAAATTTTTTGAGAATTAAATTTTTTATTGTAATATTATATTTGTTAATAATATTTTAAATTCAAAAACAATATTAAAAATAATTTCTTAAGGAACTTCAAATTATTTTTTTAATCATATTTTTATGCTAAAAAATATAAAAGTTAATTTATTCAAACCTTCATCAATAAGAATTTCAATAATTTTATTTTCAATAAAAAGAATATTTTTCATTCAATCATAAAATTTTTATAAGAAAGCAAATTTCCAGAGAAAGAATGAAAATTTTATGAGGATAACATTAATCTGGATTATCCTCTCCATAATTAGGAAAAGATTTAGATAAAAATATAATATAAATTAAATGTTGTTTTAAAGATCAACAATTAATATAAAAGAGTAATATTTGGATTTATTCTAATAGAATTCTTTTATAAATGATGAAATTATTATTCATGAAAATTTATAATTAAATAATAAATTATTTTATTATTTCTTTATATTTCTTTTAATAATAATATTTTCTTTTTAATAGAAGATCCAAAATGAATTTTTCTTGATACTTTCACAACTATTAAGCATTCACCCTAATTTGGATGATTAATTTTTTTTATTAATTGTATACTAAAACCTTTACAATCCATTAAATTTTTTTTAATTTTTTCTTTTTTTATATCTATTAATTTCAATTGTGAACATTGATTATCAAAAATATTTTTAGGAAAACAAGAACAAATTAAAAATTGGTTATTCCATAAATAAATTTCTTGAATTTTAATATTTATATTTATAATATTTAATATTTCACTAGTATGAAAATTATATATATTTATTAAATGATATTCATTCCAAATAATTTTTGTAATATTTGATTCATTATTAATGATTATTTCATTTCAAGTTTCAAAAAATTTAAAATATTTTTTATACTCTTTTTTTTCATTATAATCATAAGATTTAATGAAATCTTCAGAATTATTATAAGATATTATATAAGTTTTTGAAGTCTTAATATCATAAAATGTTTCTAAATATAATATATCTTTTGAAATGAAATTTAATTCTTCTTTTTTTTTTCCGTTTAAATTAAATAGTTCAGTTTTATTATTCTTAATATCATTAGAAGGCTCATTATTTTTATGATAAAAAATAATATATATATCATCATTATCATTTAAGAATGTAGATAAAGAAAAAGGTTCTGATTTCTTATTAATAGAGAATATACATTCTAAAGTATTAAAATTAAATAGTTTTAAAAATGAAAAAGAATCTACTAATAATAAATCCATTTTATTTTTTTTGTCATATTTATATTTAAAAAAATTTTCAAAACTCTCAACTTTAATTTCATTTATATATTGATTATTTTTCAAATCATATGATATTATTGAATTATATTTAGTATGATAAACAACTGTTAATATGTTATTTATTGAATTAAAAATAACAAAATCACTTGAAAAAGATGGGTCTTTAGGTAATTCTTGGATTATTTTCAAATTTTTTGGGTAATTTTCAATTTTTTCTTTTTCTTGAATTTTTTTAATTAGTTTTTTCTTTCGATTTGTTTTTTTACCTAATACTTCCCATTTTTTCATTTTTTAAAATATAATAATTAGTTTGTTTAAGTAATTCATTGATAAAATTATTATAATCATATAAAAATAATTCAATAACTTAATTAATTTAAATTTTTCTTTTTTATGATTTTTTAAATTTAAATAAAATAATTTTATTTATATTTTAAAGTTTATTAAAATATCTTTTTTTATTCCATTTGAGAAGATAATTGGGGATTGGGGATTGGGGGTTGGGCCCAATCCCCAATCCC
>JAEEGK010008794.1_pt1 | contig 23762 bp, 14 predicted proteins | sample 8958771 | NCBI WGS metagenome assembly JAEEGK01 (sample SAMN16246547, study PRJNA631951) | gut metagenome | biome: gut microbiome; feature: rumen; material: SC-attached | host: Bos | place: Iran: Karaj | collected 2018-10
TGCCGTTATGGGTGACGGCCTCCTGCGATATCATGCCCTTCGATGGACAGGAGGATAACATCGGTGAGACGGTGATGCTCAGTCAGCGGGGTGGAGGTGTAGCCTTCTTCGGCACGACCCGAACCGTCTATGCCAACTATAATGAGGCCATGAACTTGATGTTCACCGACTATGTGCTTCGTCCGGGCTATACCATTGGCGAAGCCGTCCGTCAGGCCAAGTGCGACTTGGTCAGTCTGGGCCGCGACACATCCCCCAATAAGCTACAATATACCCTTCTGGGTGACCCGGCCTTGCGGCTGGCTTGTCCTTCGGCTCAGGTCGTGATCGACAGTATCAACGGCCAGCCTGCCAGCGATGCCGTCACCCTGGGTGCTGGTTCGATCGCTACCGTCACTGGCCATATCTCCCAGGGCAACGCCCTCAACGCTCAGTTCAATGGGGTGGTGACGGCTACCGTCAGGGATGCCGAGGAGACCATCACTTGTAAGCTCAACGACACCTCGTCGGAAGGCGCAGAGACTCCCTTCCTCTATACAGACCGTACCAAGGTGCTCTATCAGGGTTCTGACAGCATCCGTCAGGGTGTCTTCCACATGACCTTCGCCGTACCGAGAGATATCAGCTATACCGACGGCAGTGGTCTGATGACAGTCTATGCCGTTGATTCAGACCTGTCGGAGACGGCTCATGGCGAGACCGGCAATTTCTTGCTCTCTGCCAGTGAGGTGGTGACCAACGACTCCATCGGTCCCTCCATCTACTGTTATCTGAACAGCCGCACATTCTCTAATGGCGACAAGGTGAATACCACCCCGTTCTTCCGTGCCGAGCTCTATGATGAGAGTGGAATCAATGTCTCTGGCAGTAGCATCGGCCACGATCTGGAACTGGTCATCGACGGTGAAATGGCAATGACCTATAACCTGAATGACTATTTCACCTTCGACTTCGGCGACTATCGCAGCGGAGCCGTCAACTTCAGCATCCCCGAACTCAGCATAGGCCGTCATACACTCTTGTTCAGAGCCTGGGATGTGCTGAACAACTCGTCGGTGTCTCAACTCACCTTCGAGGTCGTCGATAACCTGTCGTCGGATGACCTGAGCGTCATCTGCACCAAGAATCCGGCTGTCGGTCATACGTCATTTATCCTCAGTCAGGGCATGATAGGCTCTGACATGAATGTCGTGATGGAGGTTTTCGACTTCTCGGGCCGTCAGCTTTATAAGCGTTCATTGACGGGCGTGACGACGAATGGTGTATGTATCGTCGACTGGAATCTGTGTCTCAGTGGCGGTTACAGTGTGCAGACGGGTGTCTATCTCTGTCGCTTCACGGTGGATGGAGGAGCGTCTAAAACCGTTAAATTAATCGTACTCAAGCAATAAAAACCGTCAGGAGAACGTTATATAGGACGGAAGTTAGAGTTAAAGAAGACAAGGAAGATATATGAAGATAAAAGACAATAAAGGACAAATGCTGATGAGGCTGCTGATGATAGGTATTCTCTTACCTCTCACCTCTTGCCTCACACCTCTTTTTGCCCAAGACGATGACAAGGTGCAGATGTTCAATCCCGTCGACCATGCCGTCATCTCGCAGACCATTGCCCCCGATGCCCGTGCGGCAGGTATGGGTGATGTAGGTGTGGCCACAGACCCCGATGTAAACTCACAGTACTGGAACCCTGCCAAATATCCTTTCTGCATCAGTCGTTCGGGTATTGCGCTGAACTACACGCCTTGGCTCCGTCAGTTGGTTAACGATATCGATCTGGCATACGTTGCAGGTTACTACCGTATCGGTGACTATTCGGCCATCTCGGGTTCGTTGCGCTATTTCTCACTGGGTGAGGTGTTTGCCGACGATGGCATGAGCGTCAAGCCTTATGAGATGTCGCTCGACGTGGCCTACTCCATGATGCTTAGCGAGAAATTCTCTCTGGCCGCCGCTATCCGTTGGATCTACAGCGACCTGCGCTACGACTATAGCGAGGACTCGAAGCCGGCTTCGGCCTTTGCCGCCGACCTGGCCATGTATTATAATAATTATGTGATGCTGGGCAGCCGCGAGTGTCAGTTGGGTCTGGGTATGAACATGTCGAACATCGGTTCGAAGATCTCCTTCTATGGCGATGATGAGAGTCAGTTCCTGCCTGCCAACCTGCGTCTGGGAGCTTCGCTGATGATTCCTGTCGACGAGTATAACCGCTTCACCCTCACGGCCGATGCCAACAAACTGCTGGTGCCCACCGTACCCCGTCAGGAGGATGGTGAGTCGAACACCGACTATCAGGACCGTGTGCGCCGTGAGTACAGCGACATCAGTTCCATCAGTGGTCTGTTCAAGAGTTTTAGCGATGCCCCCGGTGGTTTCAAGGAGGAGATGGAGGAGATCCAGTGGAGTGTGGGTGCCGAGTACGTGTACCACGATCAGTTCTCTTTGCGTGCCGGCTATCGCCATCAGGCAGAGTCGAAAGGTAACATGAAGTATTTTACCGTGGGCGGCGGCTTCCGCATGAGCGTTTTCTCTCTCGACGTGGGCTACGTCATCTCTACAGCCCGTAGCAACCCTCTCGACCAGACACTCCGTTTCACCCTCGCTTTCGACATGGACGGTATCAAGGATTTGTTTAAGAGATAATAAAATATGAATATACGAGTAGGAATGGGCTTCGATGTCCATCAGTTAGTGGAAGGCCGTGAGTTATGGATGGGCGGCATTAAGTTGGAACACAGTAAAGGACTCCTCGGACATAGTGATGCCGATGTGCTGCTGCATGCTGTCTGCGATGCCCTGTTGGGTGCAGCGAATATGCGAGACATCGGCTACCACTTCCCCGACACTGCCGCTGAGACCGACGGCATGGACAGCAAGATAATCCTCCGCAAGACCATCGAACTTATCGCCACCAAGGGTTATCGCCTCGTGAACATCGACGCCACTATCTGTGCCGAGCGTCCCAAGATGAATCCCCATATCCCGGAGATGAAGGAATGTATGGCCCAGGTCATCGGTTGCGACCCAGACGATATCTCCATCAAGGCCACCACAACCGAGCGCCTCGGCTTCACCGGTCGTGAAGAGGGCATTTCTGCCTACGCCGTCTGCCTCATCTCCAAGGATAATAAGTAAATCCTATTGTCAGGGCCCTGTTCTTAAACGACTGCATCAGGTTAAAGGTTTCTCCATCCGGTTGTCCCGCTATGTCGTGGAAGTCGGCGAATACATTGCAGTGTCTGCCCAAGTCCTTGTTCATCTTGACTGAAGCGTAGAGATGGGCATGTTGGTCGTATGCCTCTATCTTTGTGTTGTAGATCAATACAGATGACAACCTGAAGCCCTTCCCAAACAATAACGTTGGTGCGAGTCTGAAGGTGCAGAACGTGTTGTCTATGGCATCGTCATAACTGATATGCAGGTGGTACACGTTTGCTCCTGCTGTCAGCCGTATGGCTCCTTTGTGCCATGTGACAGAAGTCCCCAGACCTGTCAGCGACTGGTCAGGTGTCAGCATGTCTGTGAGTAGCGTGTTAGTAACACTGCCCGTCGCTATGAGCCGTTCCGTCTGATACATATAGCGCGCCTCTGACCGCCAGGCGAGGTTCGTCTTGTATTCCGTGTTGTGATACATGCCCCCTCCATCGAGCCAGGAGTGGAAGTCGCTGGCGAGGGGATTGAAGTACGTGCGGCTGAAGGTGCCTTGTACGAAATGGTGCCCCTTCCGGTACCCCGCACTGGCATGCAGGGCATGGTCGTTGCGGTTGTGCGTCCACAGGCTGCCGTCTTCCCCATCATAGTGCTTGTCCCAGAAGGTGTTGTGCCTGAAACGGTCTCCTAAGCTTAAAATCCAAGGTCCTTTCTTATAGTCCAGTTGCACATACAGGTCGTTGTAGAGGTTCTGTTCGCGTCTGAGACCCTGATACCAGAGGTTTGTATAACCGCCCTCATAGCCTGCTGTCATCCAAAGCGACTGTTTCAGGAAAGGGATGCTGCACTCGGCAATCCACCAGGGCAGGGCCGTCCGCATCCCCGTATGGTCTATGGTATTGTTGGCATAACTGATGCCTGCCTCGAAATAGAGACCGGCCTCCTGCTCGTTGAGGGTGCGCTCATAGGTTGTGACGAGTTCGCCCCACCGTTGCCTGATCATCTCAATCTCATCTTCGTATAGTGAGGTATTGCGCAGATGGTCCTTATGCTCTCCATAGCCCTGCGAGAGCTTTAATTTAAGCAGGTCGCGGTCCGTCAACTGCCAGTCTACGAAGAGCATCGCATTCTCCACGCTGTTGCGGGAGGTGATGCCGGTTCCTGACAGCGCATCCACCCGGCCATACTGCAGTTTAGTCTGGGCAAAGGCACGCACGGTCACGTTCTCACCTCTGTTGGCAATGTCGGCATACAACTGTCCGTTGCCGTAGGTGCTCCCGTGCAGCCCCAACTTGCCTGTCAGCCCCTCACCCTCCTTGAACTGCAGGTCTATGGAACCGGTGATTCCGTCCGCGGCGTTGTTCACGGCACCGTATGTACATACAGTCACCTCACTGAGGTCGCAGGCCTTGATACCCTCAAGCAGGGGCTCGTAGTCGACGCTAAGGGTGATATCGTCGACACTCAGGAGATAGTCGGCTGTGAGTGTCTTACCGTCACTTGACATCAGTTCCGGACAGATATGCAGCACGTCGAGCAGCGTCATCTCCTTGTCAGGGTTCAGCTGCTCCACATGAATGATGTATTTGTTGCCCTCGTGCTCAATAATATCCTCCTGTCCCATTACCGAGAGGGAATAGTAGGCCATGAGACAGCCTGTCAGCAGGGCTTTCAGTCCGTTTGTAGTCAAATTATTCTTTCAAGTGCCTATAATATAACCTTTTTACCGTTCTTGATGTATATTCCTTTCCTTGTTGGGGAAGTCACGCGGCGGCCCCGGAGATCGTATAACGGGCTGTCTGCAGTCGGGATGTCGCGGATAATGCTCCTGATTCCTGTAGCGGCGGCAGTTTGATAGCCCCAGACGGTTACTCCGTTGGGATTCATGCAGGTGAACGATGCAGCTTTGTCGTTAGTTGGTTCGAGTGTCTGCTCTACCATCACTCCTTTGTATTCGGTGGTGCCCACCTTGATGGTGAAGTATGACGTGCCTTCCTGAACGCTCCACGTGCCTGTCTGAGCACCGCTGACAGAGCCGTCGGCATTGAGCTGTATCTCCACGGGTTTGGCTGCCTCCTTCTTCGTATGGTCGAGCTTGAAAGGATGGATGAGCAGCTGCCAGGTGCCGGGGATGCGGTCGGTGGCTATCTGCTGGCTGGTAGCGATGTCGGCACTGGTGACCTGTTCGCCGGTGTACTCGAAGGGTGCTGCAACGAGCCAGCCGTCTTCATTCTGGAATACCTGATGCACTCGTACCTGATGCTCCTCGCCACGGTTCTGGAAACGGGTGTGGTATACGAGATAGGTTCGTCCGTCCTCGGCGGCTATGATGGAGTTGTGGCCCTGTGAGCGTTCGCCAAAATTGCCCTTGGCCTGATTGCCCCACTCACTGTAGGCTCCGAAGATGTTCACACCCCGGTTGTCGTTGGCGCTGGGGCCGAAGTCGGTCAAGAAACTCTTGAACACCGCATCGGTGTTGCGCGCATCGGTATATGGTCCGTCGGGCTTCTCTGACCGGAACACGCGCATCTGGTAGCCGCCGTTGTTGTAGTCGCCCTTGACACCGCCGGCAGCAAGGCCGCCGTAGGTGACGAAGAGGAAGTACCAGCCACCGATGTACTCTATGTAGGAGGCCTCGCCGGATACATAATAGCCGCCTGCAATCTTCTTGCCGAAATACGGGTCTACGGTGATGCCGTTGCCGGAACCTGTCAGTTCATAGGTCACGTCGTAGTCGCGCAGACCTGTCTCCTCGTCGAGTTCGAGCATCCAGATGCCACCGCTCCACGAACCGTAGGACATCCATAACTTACCTTCCTCATCATAGAACACACAGGGATCGATGTTGTTCGGATAGCGGTCGCCCCATTTCGAGCCTGTCTTATATCTGGCAGGCAGTTCGTCGAGGGATCCCAGGACGAGCTCGAGGTCGGTGTCCTTATATGACGTTCCGTTGTAGAAGCCACTGATCACCACAGGTCCCTGATAACGGTAGGGACCTTCGATTTTGTCGGCTGTGAGCAGGATGATGCTGGAGTACCAGCTGTTGCCGTTGATGCTGAGGTACATGCACCACTTCTGCATGGCCTTGTTCCATATGACGTCGGGTGCCCACATGTTGCCGTCGACGTTGTAGCCGCTGCCACCCCTTGCTGACCACTTGCGGGCGTTGAAGGCAGGGAAGTCGACTTCCTGTCCACCCTTCTTGACCTTCGTGACGACGGGTGTCTCAAAAGCTGCTGAGTTAGAGCAGTTTTTGTTATAGCCGTTATCCCAGGGAGCCTGGAAACTCGTCCAGCTCATGAGGTCGGTGGTCTTTGCTGCTGCACGGTGGGAGCCGAAGATATAATATGTCTTTGTGGTGGGTTCCCAGACGACGCTGGGGTCGTGGACGCTTACTCGCTTCAGGTTATATGCGGAAGCGGCTAATGGCAGTAGAGCCAACAGGAAAAATAGATATTTTTTCATTATAAAATTGTTTTGTTATATTCTGGGGACAAAGTTACTCTTTTATTTTCAATTGTGCAAGTTTATTTCCTTATTTTACTCCCAACGCAGCACAGCACCGTTTCTCCGGGCCGGGTCGGATCCCGTGAAGTCCATAGAGTAGGGGCTGCCTGTGGTGGGACTCTTGCCGATATACCGGTGCGTGCGCATGGACATAAGCATGAACTCACGGTTCAGGTAGTCCTGCCACATGAATACTTCGGCCTTCGATTCGTCAGGGGTCAGACGTACATCACCCGCGATGCCATAGCCGGAGACAAAGACATACCGTCCGTCCTCACACTGGAGTATTACCTGACCTTGCCCCTTGTCGATGACGCGGAAACGGGTCTGGGGGCTGTTGTCGGTGGCCTCTGTATCGTAAACCAGTCCGTGGGACAGTGCAATCATGGGCTTGCCTGTTGCAAGGTTGATGATCCGAACGGTCTTTCCGAAAGGAATATTGCCACTACGGTCGGCCTCTGGCTCATCGACGGTGAAGTTGTCGAACTCTGCATGGCCACCGTTTCTGCCCTTTTTGTTGAAGGCGAAGAGCGAGGCTCGCGATCCCTGGAAGGAGATGAGCTGGTAGCTCAGGGGCATCTCACGTCCTAACTGCTGATAGCTCAAGCCGTCGAGCGAGTACTCATAGTGGGCCCTGTCGTGGTCGAAGTCACCCACTAAGCGGAGGTGGATCCTGTCACCGCTGAACGGAGTGTCGATGGTGTCATTTACGGCCTGCTCATAGCAGCGGAGGGTCATGGATTTACCGTCTTTCACGATGCCGATCCATGAGCAGGGCACATTGATATTTCCTAATCCTGCCACATCGCCGTCCTTCATCCCCTTCGTATATAGCTCGACTGTTACGATGCTTGAGGGACCGACGACCCGCTGGGTGAGGGTGTTGCGGGCCCACATCAGCTGTTCGGCAGGCATCGTGTTGAGACGCAGTCGACCGTTCTTTAGGCTCCACATCTTGTCGTCAGGGTTGTGGTTCCACTGCCATATACGACCCAAGGTCTTGCCATTGAAATCGTCGTTGCGCTTATAGGGAGCATGGGGTTTGACATCGGTGTTGATGGCTGGTTTCAGCCACGTGCGGGGTGCACGGCCGAGGTTGCCTTCCAGACCCAGCATGGGCCAGCCGTCTTTCCAGGTGATGGGGGCGAGGGTGACGGTACGTCCGATACTGTGGAAGTCCATCATCAGTAGAGCCCACCATTGTCCGCTCTGATCTTCTACGATACCGCCCTGATGGATATTGGTGCAGGCCGTGGCATCCTTGTCAATCTCGGGAACGCCAAACTTAGTGCCATCGTGTCCGATGCGGTACTGTTCACCCTGCGGCACTTGTGTCAGCGAAGCAGCATGGTAGCCGAAGGTCTCATCGGCAGTGATGGTGATGGTCTCATAGGGTCCCCAGATGCTCTTAGAGCGGCTACAGAGGGTGCGACCGTTTGGTCTGTAGTCGGTGGAGATGAGATAGTACATCCCGTTGATCTTATACATGTGGTGTCCCTCGCCGACGGCATTGCCCTCGGGAATGATCACGCGCTCCGTCTCCTCAATGGGTCCGCTCATGTCGGCCTTCAACTCCGTACACTTCACCTCGCCGTAGCCATGGATGGCGTATATTTTCCCGTCGTCGTCGAAGAGCACGCTGAGGTCGTAGATCCGGCCCTGCATGTTATGGTGCTTCCATGGCCCGTGGATATCCTTCGATGTGTAGCACTGCAGCCCCTTTCCATTGATGTTCGAGAACACGTAGAACTGTCCGTTGGCATAGCGGATGGCTGGTGCCCAGATGCCCTGTCCGTAGATCTCCTTGTGGTTTCTGAGTGAGAAGGCATCATCGGGGAAGTCGAAACGATCAAAACAATAGGAGATATTCTCCCAGTTCACCAGATCTTTGGAATGGAGAATGACAAGGCCAGGCACGGTGTGCATGGTTGTACCGGCCAGATAATAGTCATCGCCCACACGGAGGATGTCGGGGTCGGAGAACTCATCGTAGAACAGCGGGTTGGTGAAGGTACCGTTACCGTTGTCTGCTGTCCACGACCGCTGCTGGGCGTTTGCCAAAGGTGAAAAGGTGAAAAGGTGAAAGAGTGAAACACCCATCACCAAACCCTTTGTCATGATTCTTTTTCCTATCGTTTTCATTTCCTTTTATTATTTCACCTTTTTATACCTTTTCACCATCAAAGCGTTGGCCAGCCGTCAGGCGTCCAGGAGATGGGACGCTGGATGAGGACGGAGGCTCCCTGTTGGGCGACGCTGTAGCCGTGACAGATGAAGATGTCCTGACCGTCCAGGTGATAAGCTGCGCAGTGGCCTGCTGCCTCATATTCCTTCTTGTCGCCTTCGAGGAAGATGTTACCGCCACCGTCGCGCATGTCAACACCCTTGCTGTCGAGGTAGGGACCTTCGACGTTGCGGCTGCGCCCCACGGCAACACGGTAGTTACTCTTGGCACCTTGACAGCAGTAGTCCCAGGATACAAAGAGGTAGTACCAGCCGTCGTGCATGAAGATGAACGGAGCCTCGATGGCGTTAGGACCGGCGAAGTCGGAGGTGGGATTCTTCGGAGGATTGGGATTCACGGAGAGGGTTTTCTTGCCGTCGGGAGCGGAGAGGTTGAAGCGACGGGCGATGGTTGTTTGTTGCTGTGGCACAGCAACATGCAGGGATGAGTCGAGGCGGGCGAGTTGGATGCCGTCCCAGAAGGAACCCCAGACGAGCCAGGGCTGGTCCTTGTCATCAATGACGAAATTGGGATCGATGGCGTTCCAGTTGTCACGACCTTCACGGGAGGTGACGATACAGCCTTCATCGTCCCAGAGGCCGGAAGCCAGCGAACGTGTGGAGAGCAGACCGATGGCAGAGCCGTTGCGTCCGAAGGTGGAGCAGCTGTAGGCGAGCCACCAGCGACCACGATACTGGATGATATCAGGAGCCCACACATGATGGGTGAAGCCTGGCACGGAGTCGTGCGTCCATTTGGGAATGACAGACATCACGGGGTCGGCTTTCACCGTCCAGGTCTTGCGGTCCTTCGAGGTCATCTGCTGGATACCCATGCCTGTGGCGAAGATATAATAGGTACTGTCTTCGAAGGCCATCACTGGGTCGTGGACCATCGGCGTCTCCGTCTGGAAGTCAGCACGCTTGAAGTGGCGAGGCTGGGCAATCGTCTGGGAAGAGACAAAAAGGGCTAGCAGCGACCACAATATTGTTTTCGCTTTCATATCTTACAGTGTTAAAGGAAAAGTAAAGGGGACGGGCTTCGCTTAGTCCGCCCCCTATTACAAATAACTAACTAATTCAATATGTAGAATACAGGTCTACTTTTACTCGAATACCAGATGGCTGCCGTCGACGGTAAAGCGGAACCAGAGTTCGCTGTCGATAGGACTGATACCGATGTAGTCCTGCTTATAGGTCTTGCCATCGTTACCCACCATGATGCACTTCACATCAGCAGAGCTGCCATGGTTGGTCACAGAGACGGTGACGGTAGCGTCGTCCATAGCTTTGAGCCAAGCGCCCCAGTCACTTTGTCCACCACTCGGTGTGCAAGCAGCGTAGCTGTCGCCCCAACCGTAGTTGTCGGCACGTACCACTGCATACTCAGTAGTACCGTCTTTCGTCAGAACGACCACGAAGTTGTTCCAGTTGTTCTGCAGGTTGCTGTAGTTCTTGATGCGTGTGATAACGGTTCTGCCTACAGGAACGTTGTAGTCTGAAGAGTGGGCACCCCAGAATGCGGTAGAGTTGTCTTCCTCACCAATCACGTTGTCAAACTCCAGATGGCTACCATCAACGGTAAAGCGGAAATAGAAGTCATTTGAATCGATGGCAATTCCCTTATATTCCTGGGTATAAAAGTTACCATCGTTACCCTGCATGATAGCCGAGACGTCGGCTGTGCCATCGCCGTTATTGGTCACGGCTACATCCACCTTGGCACCGTCCATAGCCTTGAGCCATGCACCCCAGTCAGACTGACCACCGCTGAGCACGAGGTTCGGGTTGCCATCGTATCCTGCACCCCATCCGTAGTTATCAGCACGGACGACGGCAAACTCGGTGTTGTCCTGACGGCAGAGCACCACCACGAAGTTGTTCCAGTTGTTCTGGCCATTGGTGTAGTTGGTAAAGCTGGAAATGAAGGTCTCTTTCGGACCAACTTTGATGTTCTCAGAGTGATCACCCCAGAAAGGCGTAGAGTTGTCGGTAGCACCAATGGTCTTATACATCTTATCGACAATCTCGAACTGTGCATAGCCGATGACGGGTGCAGCAGCCTCACCCTTGAAGGTCTTGGCATATGCAGCCACGAGGGTCTTCTGGCCCAGATTGTTCATATCGGGAATGACCTCGAATGTCAGATCCGCAAACTTCACATCCAGTGAAACGCCCTGCTCGAACTGGACAGTAGCCGTCACATTGGCAAAGGCATCCTCAAATGCTACACCCTGGAGCACCTTCTTGGGCACACCGTTGAGCGTCATCGACAATGGCTGCTTGTCTTCCTTAGAGGTAAAGCCTCCGATAGGCTCAATGGTAGAACCAAGGAAGTTGATGTAAGAGCCCTCAGGCACGAGGAAAGCACGGATGGTGGTGTTCGACTGGTCGTCGTTCAGGTTCACCAGTGGCGACTTCTGCGTGTAGGTCTTGGTTACCTTACCATTGGTCATGGTAACAATCAAACCACCTTCTGAGCGGTCGATGGTGAGTGTCACCTTACCACCGAGTTGGTCTACGCCACTATCGGTATCGGTAGCAAACTCAAGCGTACTCGTAGCGAGGCTACGGTCAATGTAGTCACCCCATTCAGAGTTTCCGCTGGGCTGATAGTCGTAGCGGATGGCACCGTACTCCTTGTTTGCGCCACGGTCTGCATCATTGGTGATGATGAGTGCAAAATTCTTATAGGTGTTGGTTGCGTTGGGATTGATGTTCAGGTTGAACTGAGCGATCCACTTCTCACCTTCAGGAATCTGATAATACTTGGAGAACACAGCCCACCAGCCAGTAGAATAGTCGGTGGCACCGATGGTATATACATCTTCCTGCATACCTTCGATTTCTTCCTCGCCACTTTGGTTCTTGGCCTTCTCGGCGGCAATGGAGTCAGCCTTTGAGGATATCCAGTCTGGAGAATCGATGCTGTACAGGTCGCCGCCCTCACAGCTCGTCAGAGCCATCAGGCCAAGTGCTGCAGCACAGAAGACTGTTGCTAATTTATTGAGATATTTCATAATTGTATTCTTTCTTAATTCTTAATACTTCTCTCTTACTTCTTATTTCTTAATTGAATCAGAGATTTACCACGGGGTGTACTGGTCCATACAGCTTGTCAGCATTGCTGGTGCTGCTGTTGGCAGAGTTGCCCTGGAGGTTGGGGTTATCGTTGAGTGTACCCTGGTAGATGGGGAAGAACTCATGACCGGGAATCCAAGAATCGTACGAGCTCTTCAGCTCAGAGTCGATACCTACTTCAGAATAGCTGACGGGCTCCTTGAGGCGACTGCGGTCGTTGGTGCGACGGAACGTGCCGTGCTCCTTCAACTGCTGCAGACGGCCACTGTCGTAGAACCATCCCCAACGGATGAGGTCAAAGCCACGGCCGAACTCACAACCGAACTCCTTCGGACGCTCCACATTGGCAATCTGCTCGAAGAATTTGTCGTAATTGAAGTCTGCCTTCTTCAAGTCGGCCAGACCAGCACGACGACGTACCTGATTAACCCACTCGATGGCATTGTCCGTGGGACCATTGTTCACCTCGTTCTCGCACTCGGCGGCACGCAGCAGCACGTCGCTGTAACGCATCATACGGAGGTTGATACCGCAGTGAAGACCTGTGATCACCTTGTCATAGAGACCTGTGCGCAGGTTGGTGTTCTTGGCGATGGGCAGACCGCCGTTGTTGTTGTTCGTCACGAAAGGAGCATCATCAGTGATGGGCTGCTGATAGCAGACATTGCCAAACTCAAAGCCCTCCCACTCGGGCTCATAGGTGCCGATGGTCCAGTAGAGACGCGGGTCGAGTGTGCCACTGGTGGTCTTCTCGGCCTTGAAGAGGTTGTAGAGCCAGGGAGATGCAGAGAGGTCTGCCCAGCCACCACAGTCGCCAGGACCGTAGTTACTCTCGATGGCGTGACCCTGCGTGGCGTTCGGACTGGTGTTCACAGGTGTCCACTCGTCGTCGGTACCCTGAGAACCGTAGTCGAGGAACTGCACCTCGAAGAGACTCTCGTCGTTGTTCTCGTAGGCAGGTCCCTCACGGAAGTTGTCACCGTAGTTGGCCATTAGCTTATAGGTGCCATACTGGCCACCAATGATAGCCTTCAGCACGTCGAGAGCGTCACTGTACTTATGACGCATCATCAGTGCACGGGCATAGTAGCCGGCGGCAGCACCACAGGTGGCGCGACCTTTGGCCCACTCACCGCCAGCATTGCGGCTGGGCAGCAGCGACATAGCCTCCTTGAAGTCCTTCTCTACCTGATCCCATACCTCATCGTAGGTGCTGTTGGTGCCATAGAGGCCGTCGAGCGTCGAATAGGTGGCGTAGTCGGTGATCAGAATCGGGTTCTGATAGTAGCCGGCCAGCATGTAGTAGGCCAGTCCGCGGAGGAACAGCATCTGTCCCTTGATATGCTTCATCTGGTCGTTTAGCGCACTATTGTCCTCGCCACAGCGGGAGAGGGTGAAGTTGGTCACGTTGATGGTGTAGTACCAGTCACGCCAAGACCACTGTCCGATCTCGTCCGTGAAAGGAACATTCAGATCGTCGAAGGGCATATACCATACCTGTGAGGAGTTCCAGACCTCATCACCGCGGCAAACATCAATCGTATAGCCTACACGGGCGTATGTTCCCTCCATACGGATATGGTTGTAGGCTGCAATCACATTCTCCTCCAGGTCTTCGGCAGAGAAACCGAATGTTGCTGCCGTCTGCTGGTTGGGATTCGTCACGTCCAGCTTGTCCTCACATGATGTCACGAGGAACGAGGAAAGAGGAAGGAGGAAGGAGATTACCCCCAGCCCCACCTTATTATATATATTATTCTTTTTCATATCTTTATGTTCTTATGTTCTTATGTCTAAAAACCATGTCCTTATGTCTAGAAGGTAAAGTTCAAACCAGCCATGAAGCTTCGAGCCGTCGGGTAAGAGCAGTAGTTGTAGCCTGGGGTAAACGTACCGCCGGCATAGTCAACATTGTAGCCCTTATAGCTTGTGATGGTGAAGAGGTTCTGGGCCGACACATAGATGCGGACACCAGAGACATAGTTGGCAAACCACTTGTTGGGCAGGTTGCAGCCAAGTTCAACGTTGGCAATCTTCCAATAGGCGGCATTCTGGATCTGACGGTCGCAGAACAGGTCGTTCCAAGCCAGCGTGGCACTGTTCGACAGGTAAGTGGCAGGTATATTACTGGAGTACTCGATGAAATTGCCAAAATCGTCGCGCTTACCCTGGTTGGCATTGAGGATGTTGACGTCCTTGTTGCCATAGCCGTAGCTGGAGTTCAGCTGGTTGTAGAGGTAATCGCTTACATGGTAGCCTAAAGCACCGAATGTAGAGATGCTCAGGTCGAAGATCGAGTATTCCAAGTGTGCGCTGATACCGAAGTTTACTGATGGCAGGCCGCTGCCTAAGACTGTCTGGTCATCGGCATTGATCTGGCCGTCACCATTCACGTCGCGGTAGTAGCAGTCGCCAACCTTAGCACCAGGCTGATACTCTGAGAGACCCTTGGCCTCTGCGATGGCATTCAGCTCGTCGAGCTGCGACTGGGTGCGGATGATACCCTGATAGTCCCAACCATAGAACTTACCGACTTCCTCGCCGACTTCCGTGATATAGGAACCGGTAATGTACTTCTCAGTACCGAAACCGAGCGAGGTCACCTTGTTCTTCAGGGTGCTCAGGTTGGCGCTGATCTCATGCTTCAGGGCGTGGTCGCGGTTGCGGTAGGTCAGCGAGAACTCCAGACCGCTGTTCTCCATCGAGGCAGCGTTCATGGTAACAGAGGTGTTGGCCACACCAGCGCTGGCAGGCACGGGCACACCGTAGAGCAGGTCCTGAGACTTGTTCTTGTACCACTCAGCAGTAAACTCGATGCGGTTGTTGAAGAAAGCCAGGTCGATACCGACGTTCATGGTCTTTCTCTTCTCCCAAGAGAGGTTCTCGTTCACGAAGTTCGAAACTGCCGAACCAGTGACAGCTTGGTTGCCGAACGAGTAGGTCATATTATTGCGGGCCATGGTAGCCTGGATGGCGTAGTCGCCCACAGCAGCCTCATAACCGAGTTCACCGTAGCTGGCACGCACCTTGAACATGTTCACGATGTCGCGGTCGATGGGGTAGAACTTCTCCTTATCGAAGCGCCAGCCGAGAGAGATAGAGGTGAAGGTGTCCCAGCGGATGTCCTTCGACAGACGCGAGCTGCCGTCACGACGAACGATTCCCGAAACGAGGTACTTGCCATCGTAGTCGTAGTTCAGACGGGCGAGGTATGAGGCCAGCGTGTGCTTGTACTCATAGCTGTCTGCGCTCCACGAACTGGCGTTCTGCAGCTGCAGGAAGTAAGGCTCTGAGAGGTTCACGCCTGTGGCGGACAGCGTATTGGTATTTTCCTGCTCGAAGGTCTGACCCACCACGATGTTTGCGTGGTGCAGGCCGATGGTACCGTCGTAGGTCAGCGTGTTCTCGATCAGGGCATCGGTATATTTGCGATGTGCCTTGGTCAGACGCTCGTTCTCCTTGGCCAGGTACACACGGTTACTCTGGATCCAGGCGGGAATCCAGGTCTTGTCATTGGCAGAAGTCGTGCTGTAAGAGAGGTTGATCTTATAGGTTAGCTGGTGGTTCTTGTTCTTGATGCCCAGCATGCCGAGCAGGTCGACATCGGCAGAGGCCGTACCCACGAAACGGTCTACGATCGTGTTACGGGTCAGCATGTTATTCACCAGCAGGGGGTTCATGGCAGAGATGTCGCCGTGTACAGTGTCGTAGTACACACCATAGCCGTAGGCGTCGTACTTATAACCGCTGGCCGAACCCACCATATCGTCGAGCACCCAGGTGCCCGCGTCGTAAGCCTTGATGGTGGGCTGCATGTTTAGCACACCGCCAAGGATGTTTCCTAAGTTACCATAGAGGCCCTGCACGTACTCGTTGGCATTCGACACAGCCAGATTGTCCTGGTCGGAGTGAGAATACACGAGGCTGGTGCGGAACTTGATGAACTTGACATCCATCGTGTTGTTCACACGGGCTGTGTAACGCTCGAAGTTAGGTCCTGCGCCCTCGAGCGTACCTTTCTGATTATAGTAGTCAAGACTGATGTTATAGGTGTTGTTGGCACCACCACCGCTCAGGTTCACACTGTGGTTCATACGAGTGCCAGTCTTGAAGGCCTCGTCGAGCCAGTTGGTGTTAGTGTCATCACAGAAGTGGTAATAGCCGTCGCTGCCAAGGCTGTAACCACCAGGAACGGGAATACCTGCATTATAGGCGGCAATGCCGAGATAGCGGCTATACTGGTCGGCGTCCATCACATCGTAAACATCCTTACGGATCTGGTCGATACCGAAATAGCCCTTATAGTCCACCTTCAGCGGCTGGTCCTTCTTTCCGCCTTTGGTCGTGATGATTACCACGCCGTTGGCAGCACGTGAACCGTAGATGGCACCTGCCGATGCGTCCTTCAGTACCTGGATGGTCTCGATGTCGTTCGGCGAGAAGTCGCGGATGGTCGTACCCATGGGCACGCCGTCGATCACATACAACGGTGAAGTGCTGCCGAAACTACCGATACCACGGATGCGGACAGAGGGGTCGGCACCTGGCTGACCGTCAGAGGTGATCTGCACACCAGCCACCTTACCTTCGAGCATCGAGGAGATGTTGGAGTGCGACACGCGCTTCAGCTCATCGGCGTTCACGATCGAGACGGATCCCGTCAGGTCGGCTTTCTTCTGAACACCGTAACCCACGACGACCACTTGATCGAGCATCATGGCGTCTGACTCCAGTTGAATCTCATTAAGGATTGCGCGCCCGCGAACGGCGATCTCGCGATCCTTGTAACCCACATAGCTTACTACAAGCGTAGCATTGGCAGGAGCATCCAGTTGGAATTTTCCGTCGACATCGGTAATGGCACCTGTCTGGGCACCTTTCACCTTGACGGTGGCACCAATGAGCGCCTCTCCTGACTGATCAACAACCTGACCGCTGACCTTGATGGTCTGGTCCTGCTGCACAGATGCATTTGCGGTGGCCGGGCAGAGCGTCAAGCCTCCCAGCGTCCCGAAGCATAGCATCGCAGAGAATAAAAATTCTTTCCTCATTGTTAGTTACTTTTAGTTTATAAAATTATATTTAATTTGTGGAATTTTCCGCAAAGTTAAGCGTTTATAACATTCGTAAGGTGGACAAAACGTTTTATTAGGTGGACAAAACGTTCTTTGTGTCCAAAACGCTCTTTTTTGTGCTTTTTATCCTCCAAAACCACCCTCCGTTGACCTATATCAAGGATTCGGCATTGTGAGTAGTCGAAAACCCAGACATCCACTCCGGGCGGCATGTTGCGAAGTACGGATGCCTCTGCCGCTTGGCATCGTTCAACGACTTTCCTTTTTTCACGTATTGCTCATTTTTCATTCGTTAACTCACAAAATTGGCAAACTTAATGACATATGACATAAAATTAAAGTTATCTTGTTGAGTATCAACCGATTGCAATCAATCAAAATACCTAATTAATGACATAAAAACGACATAGAAACGACATACTAATGACATAAAAATGGCATAAAAGCTACATATATGAAGTGGAAAAGAGTTAGATGCGCAGGAGTTTACAGGCACTAAAGAGAATAACAGCTGCCTATAAAGCGGAAGAAAGGATATAGCAAACTCCCAAATTCTCTAGAGAATTTGGGAGTTTACAGGCAGTAAAGTCCGAGTTTACTTAGCCTAAACTCAGAGTTTACTTAGCCCAAACCCCTGATGTATAAGAATATAGCCTCAACCTTGGACTTTCCAAAACAATAGCATGAGCTTTATGTCATGAATATGTCATTAGTATGTCGTTTCTATGTCGTTTTTATGTCATTAAGACATACTTTAATAATCATCTAATCTTTTGATATACAGTAATATATATCACCATCTATGTCATATGTCATTAAATTCTAATAATCTGAAGAATATTTCTCGAATTTGTTTGCCTGTTTGGCAAAATAAAGCTTATAGTCAGGAGTACGAGGCCTTGATGATCGCAACTCAAACCTTTCATAACGTCATCACGAAGCGTAGATAATCATATCAACAAGGGTTTATAATCAGCGGAATGCATAAATAAACTGTGTATTTGTGACATTTTTTGCTATATGAAGTGCAATTGGTGAATCTTACAGTGACACCCTATACCTTCTTGCTTCTTTTGCCCGCTCTTGTGCATTTATCAATTCCTGATTCCAATATTGTGCAATCTCTGAGCGGCCAGGGCCACGGATAGAACCTATCTGCTTTTGACATTGTGCAACATAATACTTTAATATCGAGTATTCCCTGTTCTCGATAACCTTATCAATATCATATAGCGCACGCTTTATCCTTACAACCGCCTTGATGCTGACTAATGCCGTGCAAACCTCCTCTTCTTCCTCCTTCTTTCCTTCTTTTGCAATGAACGCTTCCTGCTCGTCATAACTTGACTCTACCCATTTCTTCAACTTCTCAAGTTTCCGCATGAGTCTTTCCATTTGATCCTTACAGCGTATGAAGCCTTCAAGTTTAGCCATATTCATACGCTGCTCAACCGCTTGTAACCTAAAGCGACACTTTGCTAATAATTCCTCAGCCTCGTCAAGCATCCCCTTGGTCATCAGAATATCCGATTGTTCCAATTGCTCCCGTATATTAAGCTTATTCTCCTTTGCCCCTTTGGACTTAGGCTCCTGATTAGTTTGTTTTTGATTGGATTCAGGCTTTAGATTAGCCTTTACTCTCCTGTCCACCTCTTCTGCCAGAACCTTATCCCTAATATCCAACCACTCGGCATGAGACTTTGAATTGTTGCTGGTCACATGATAGCAGCCACATATCTCGCAGTAATAGCTTCTGATGGGAGCCTTGCCAGATTCCTCCATCATTTCGCTACAATTGAACTTGATGAAGTTGTCAGCCTTAGCCTTTGTCTTGAACAGCATTTTGGGCCGTCCGCAAGCTACACAGAATATTTGGTTCTTAGTGGGTTTCATGCACTCACACTTTATTTCTTCAATACATGCGATTGTTTGTTTGCGTCGTACCAGTCGGATGTAACAACCTTACAAAATCTATGCAGATACATTACGCAACGAAACTATGCACAGTGATATCGGATGTAACAACCTTACAAAATCTATGCAGATACATTAGACTTATGTTGTTTTCCTGTTTCAACCTTGACTGTTGCAATCCTGTTCACAGAGAAACGGGAAAGCAGAGCCGTCAAGTCCGCAGGCGTAGATTCGGGATAATCCGTCCCTATTTTGTGATTCACTAATATTCCCAGCAGATTCAGACTGGCATTCAGGTCGCGGTCGATGACTGCTCCGCAATGCGGGCAACGGTAGGTGCGGTCGCGGAGAGTCAAATCGTCCTTCTTCTCTCCGCAAACCGAACACGTCTTGCTACTTGCAAAGTAGCGGTCGGCCTTCGTGACTTTCACGCCGTTAGTTTCGGCTTTATATTCTATCTGTCTGCGCAGTTCGCCAAACGAAACATCGCTGACGGCCTGAGCCAGTCGGTGATTCTTGACCATGCCCTTCACGTTCAGGTCTTCAATGGCAATCTCGCCATAGTGTGTGGTCAGAATCGTGGTGACCTTATGTAAGAAGTCACGCCTGATGTTCGCCACGTGACCTTGGGCCTGAGCCAGCCGCACAGACAATTTCATATAATTGTTCGACTTCCTGACGCCCTTCAGCCGTTCCTCTTTGGTTTTCGGATGGAACCGCTTGCTGAGCTGTCTGCTGAGTCGTTTTATTTTTCTTAGATTCTTCTTCAGAGGCTTGGGATTCTCGATGGCTATGCCGTCGGAGAGTATAAGCTCTGCCTTGATGCCCATGTCAACGCCCACTTTCCTGCCACCATCGACTAAGTCCACATTCGGGTGCGTTCTTTTATATTCTTCTTCCGTAATCTCCAAACTGAACGAAGCATAGAACTTGCCGCCATTTTGCGAAATGCATACATTGTTTATCTTGGCATAGTTGAAGCGGATGTGCTCGACCATTTTCACCCAGCCAAGTTTGGGGAAATGAAGATATTGATGTTTCCCACTTTTGTTGTGTGGAATTTTAGCGAAAGCCTCTGAATTCTTATTTGTTTCTGAAAGGTGCACTTCACTGGCTTGGAGGTAGAAACTTCCTTCGTTATCTCTTTTCTTCTTAAACTGCGGATACTTTCCAAGTCCCTTGAAGAATCTCTTAAAAGCCATATCTAGATTCATAAAAGGTTGGTCAGTGGCGCATTTCGTCACTTCGTATGTAAACGGAAACTGCTCCTTCTTGATAGCATTGAATCGCTTTCGGATTTCCCTGCCGTTCGGCTTCTCGCCAGCTTCGTACATCCGTTTCCACTCGGCCAGCCCCCAATTGTAAGTCAATCGCGCACACCCGAAGGCCTTGCGGAAGTATTTCTTCTGCTTGTTATTCGGCTTTAACTCTATTCTGTGTGCGATTGAAATCATACTGAGGTCTTTATTCTTGTGCAAAGTTACACATTTTATTTCAAACTTCCAAATCCGCTTGGTTTACAATGGTTTTTAGCGTGAGGATTAAAAAAAAAAGATATAACTTAACCTCTAACAGATAAAACTGATATTTGATAGAACATAATCGATAAAGTTTAGTAAAAGATTGAGTAAAACCTATTATTCATAAGTTATAACCTAAACTCTTAGCAGATAAAACAGATAAGTTAATCTTTCCTAAAAGTGAAATTATCGGCTCAGAATTGATTGAAAATCGGGAAAATGCTCCGTATTTTGCACTTTCCCGATAATGTTAGTAGGATTCAGAACTATATCGTCTATTGATTCATCATCAAATCCTCCTTAGTAAAAATGTTTAAGAAATCGCCATAGGTCGCCATATTATTAATGTATGGTGGCAAAGGCTCTCCAATCTTTTCAAACTGCTTTCTCAGGTTCTCAACATAAGGAGCTATAGGAGTTCTTAAATTCTTTTCTTCATAGGATACAAGACGATCTTTGCCATTCTCATCTTTCTCATAACCCTGCAAAGGCAATTTTGAGTATGATTTAATTATCTCGTCCATGAAATTGGTTAGCAATGTCTTCTTTACATGCTCAATATTACCAAGCACAAGATTCTTTCTCAAATTCTTCGCCATTAAATAATATGACTCATCTGTTTTTTCATGAAAGAAATCCTTCTTCAAAGCACGAATATCATTTGTCATACCCCAAATCTTAAAGAAGAGAATGATTTCCAATATGCCCCATGCTATCATGAGGAATCCCGCGAATGTCACCCATCCAGGCAGTTCTATACTTGGAGAAGATGAATAATCATCATAATAGGCGAAACAGTTTGCAGCACTAATAACTGCTGCTACAAGAAATAATTGTCGTTTCATAAGCTTATATTTATAAATCAATTTTTTGATAGAATAATCCTGCATAGAATAGTTGGCTTATCTCCGTTACTTCCTTCTCGGTAAGATAAAGATGTCTCATTATAACCAAGAAATAGTCTGCTTGTGGCATATGGAAGAGAGGTGAATAGTTCGGATATCGTCCTCCTGTAGCCTGACTCTCCAAGTATTTTATTATTCGTTCATTCTTAGCATTATCCCCAAAGCCACAGTATATTTCCGATACGGGATAATCGTCTTGCTTGATAGAGAACATATCAAATACGGCATCCACTCTCTCTATTGTGAATACTTTGTTATTTACATTAAATTCATAAGCAAAACCTACCTTTTTGAATACATCAAACGAGGCATTTTTAAAGTCTTCAGTTTCAAAGAACTGATTCCCTTTAGGATGGTAATTAATCTGAAATCTTATCTGCATATTAATTGTTACGAAAGTAATTTTGCTTTTTGTACACTAAATTCTTCTTCTGTCAATATTCCTTTATCTTTTAGGTCTGCAAGTTTTGAAAGCTCCTCAGCTACAGAACTATTGCCCATACTTGTACTCATAGATTTCTTTTCTTTTTTATCCACATCATCTATAATGACACTAACTAGGTCTACAATTTGGTTTGCATGCTGAATACATTGATTATAAATAAGCCCAGATATGCCATCGGTTTTAATATCTTCGCCATTTGTCATTGTCTTGCAGTCAAAACAATTAATCAAAAGCGTAGGCATTGAAATGTCCCTAATTCTTAATCTTACTTGAATTAACGAAACCTTTTTCTTCATATTGGTATTTCCCGACAACCCACCGACTACGGCTCCAGCACCTCCACCAAGAGCACCCCCGACAACAGCACCGCCTATTGTTCGCATTGTTGATTTTGACGCTACGGTAGTGTTGTTTTCAATCAAATCTACACTAATTATTTCTTCATACGATATAAATGTTTCTTGCTCCTCATCAAAATATGCCACTTTCCTTTTATTCTCATCTATGGCAAAGGTGTAGAGGTTATTGAAACCTATTACTTTCTTAGTTGGTGAGAAATCCGAAACGTCATTTATGCGTCCTTCTATCATTACTCCCCGGAGTTCGTCTTCTTCTCTTTTTATCTTGACTTGATGAATGTAGACAGCAATTATGATGATCACTATAGCGATTATAAAAATTGTTCCCATATTGTACCCTTCTATGTATTTTTTGGTGAAATAAAAACGTGGACAATCACTTCGTCTACGTTTTCCAGGCATCTCCCAAACGCCTAAGCTACTTTGAACGAGTAATGTGCCCACGCGAACGTGAGCATCCTCTTTACTCTTGTAGCTTTCTTCAATTTGGGAGATTTCGGAAAACAAGATGATAAGCGGACACTTTTCCTTATGTCGTTTTGTCTTTTATCTGTCCATTGGCGTACAGTATTTCGTTAAACTTGGTGCAAATATAAGAAAAAATAAGCAAATGGCGTTCTTTTTGAGCCGGCTTTTTTGCAAAAGCCGTGTGTTTTTCTTAATCCCAGCCCAAAACCTAGCGAATTTGATGCCTTTATTGCGATATTATCCAAAAACATTTGGTTGCTTCAAATAAAATTCAAATCCAACCACTAAGGAACGTGGCGGCTCTGAGGGACATGTTTTCGCGAAGCTGGTCGCGATAGAGCCATATCTCCCGGGTGTGGTAGTTGCCTTCCTGTCCCAACAGCGGCAGCACGTAGTCCTGGGCGGTGAAGCCTTCAACAATCAGCAGTCCAGATGCTGTGTCGAGGTGAATGGTCATCGTATCCTTCTTCTGTTTGTCAACAGGCAGCAATGGTGACGGCTCGGTGATCAACGTGGCAGGTGTACTATCCGTCCGCCAGTTTACGGGGTTGATGGCTATGCTGCTCTTGGTCCAGCCCCGCATGGTACAGGTTGTGTCACGAACGGAGTTGTAACAGATGGTGACACCCGTGTCGTCAGCCCCTTTGGCAGCAATGATGTGAGGGTCAGCCTCTGGTATGGTGATGCCGATGGCGTAGGCGGCAATCAGGCGTTGGAATGTATCGTCGTCCATCTCTTTCAACAATTCCAACATGATGTGGGCGCCCTGACTGAAGCCTGCTAAAATGAATGGCCGCCCTTGGTTGTAGTGCTTCAGATAATACCTGAAAGCCCGTTGTACATCGCCCAGCGCTAATGGCATTCGGGCTGCTTTCAGACTGTCGCTCTCGAAACTCTGTAAGGAACACTGGCGATAGTAGGGCGAATAGTAGTTTAGTCGTCCGCTCACCAGCGTATCCACACCCAGCATCTCACCGTAGAATGGTGCACGGAGGCTGTCGCTATAGGTGTCGGCATAGTGACAGGTCTCGCCACTCGGCATCGTATAGTCGCCAGTCTCGGTAGAGATAATGTAAAACACGTCGGCCGCTGCCTGACGGTCAGTGATA
>JAEEGK010008797.1_pt1 | contig 23757 bp, 17 predicted proteins | sample 8958771 | NCBI WGS metagenome assembly JAEEGK01 (sample SAMN16246547, study PRJNA631951) | gut metagenome | biome: gut microbiome; feature: rumen; material: SC-attached | host: Bos | place: Iran: Karaj | collected 2018-10
GGGTAAAAAATAGTTACACTATATCGGATGCCACCGCCGCCATCAAGCTCGAACGCACAAAAGGCAAGGAGGCCAAGCAGGCAAAAGTGACGGAGCAGCAGCAGCAGTTGGCCGCACAGGTGCGCCAGCAGCAGGATGAGGCTGAACGCCGCAAGGACGAGGAAGCCAAGGCCAGACGGATGAAACCTGACGAAATCGACAATTACCTTAGGAATAATCCTAACGGCTTTCTGGCAAGGCTTCAAAGAACTGCCGATAAACAAAAATCTAATAAAAACAAATAATGCAAAGTGTAGAAGAATCAGGGGGACAGGTTTTTGAATCAGGGGGACAGGTTTTTGAACTGAAATCCATTTCATGGTTTCATTCAAAAACCTGTCCCCCTGATTCTTCTCTGCGCAAGCTTCGCCGTGAATACTGCCTATGGAACAGGGTCATAACCTGAGCCTCCCCAGGGATTGCATCTGAGAATGCGCCTTACAGCGAGGTAGAGGCCTTTGATGGGGCCGTGCTTACGTAGGGCTTCCTTGGCATATTGCGAACAGGTGGGAGTAAACCGACATGATGGTGGCGTGAAAGGGGAGATGCAGCGCTGGTAGAAGACGATGGGCACGCAGAGCAACCAGGAGAGGGCTGCAGAAAGCCAGTGGACAGCCACATAAAACCAGTGAATGAGGGTGCTGGAAAAGTGCATAGGCAGATCTATGTAACTACTGTCGGCCTTAGCCTTTCATTTATTTTCCTGAGCAGGGTGATGACGCTGTTCGTGACACGCTTTGAAGGCATGAGTTCGTCGGTGATCCAAATGAAGGCTATGGCCAGCCGTTGTCCTTGCGGCAAAGGGATGGTTTGCAGCTGTTGCTTGTTGAGTCTGTAGGCTTCGCGTATCTGGCGTTTGATGCGGTTGCGGTCGACAGCGTGTTTGAAGTGGCGTTTTGAGACGCTGACAAGAATCTGTACAGGGCAGTTTCCTTTGGCATCAACGACTTGATAGACTGCACGTAACGGAAAAACGGTCAGCGAATGACTGTGACCGTTTTCAAAGAGCTGCTCTATCAGCTTCTTGCTGATGATGCGCTCCTGTTTGGGGAAGCCTGCCTGTTTCACATCCTATGGTTAGTCTTCGTCATTGACGATGAGGTAGTGCTGCAGTGCTCCTGTCATTGATGGGTACTTCTCGGAGGGTGCTTCGAGTCCCACGTTGAGTCCTGCCTCACGGGCGGCTTTTGCGGTGGAGGGTCCGAAGGTGGCAATGACGGCCTTTCCCTGATTCTTGAAGTCGGGGAAATTCTTGATGAGTGACTCAATGCCTGATGGGCTGAAGAAGACCAGCATGTCATAGTCGAAGGACTTGATTTCATCGGGTGTGAAGTCATTGCTTACGGTCCTGTACATGACACATTCGCAGTGCTGGAGCTTCTTTGAGTCGAGCAGCTGTGTCAGCGAATCGTTGTGAACGTCGCTCATTGGCACAAGATAGCGTTCGTTCTTATGCTTCACCATGGCTGGTATCAGATCGTCGACGCGTCCTGAAGTGCCGAAGAAGACCTTCCGCTTGCGATATTGCACATATTTCTGTATGTAGAGTGCTATGGTCTCGGTGACGCAGAAGTATTTCATGTCCTCGGGGATGTTGATACGCATCTCCTTGGCCAGTGTGAAGAAGTGATCGATCGCATGGCGTGAGGTGAAGACTATGGCCGTATAGTCGAGAATGGTCACCTTCTGGGTGCGGAACTCTTTTGCTGAAATGCCCTCGACCTTGATAAAAGGACGGAAGACTATCTCTACCTCAAATTTTTCTGCAATGTCGTAATACGGCGATTTCTCGCTCGTAGGCTTTGGTTGGGAAACCAGAATCTTCTTAATCATTTCTGTGTCCTAAAAATTTACTTTCAATTGGTCAACAATCATTGCCAACCCGCCCCATAAAGAAAGCAGGGGTATGATTTCGAGGGCACAAAAGTACAAAAAAATCTGTAATAAAAAACCTTTTTGTCGGAAAAAGATGTGCCACGCCTTATAAAAGGTAAGAATTTTAACAAAAATGAGTACAAATATCAAATAATATGCAACAGTTTTTAACGGGAGTTCCAGATAGACCAGTAGCATGGAAGCTGGGAAGAGCAGGAGTCCCTCAAGCGACGTGATGAAGAGGAAGGACTTGAGCCATTGTTCGTTTTTTTTACTGCTGAAGAACACCGTGTTGACCAATGTATAGACTCCCGCCTTTAAGATGAAGAAGGCGGTGATGACGCCAAAGATAATACCAAGCAGCTGGTATTCGGACTGCAAGATGAAGGTGTCGGCCACGTAATGAGTGACGTAGAAGAAATAGGAGATAGACAGCAGCAGTATGGTCTGCAAGACGAAGAAGAACTGGAAGCGCAGCTCGGTAGACGTTTCCGTCAGGGAGGATTCGGAGTGGGATGCATAGATGAAATCCTTCACTTGGCGTTCGATGAAACGCATGGAGTTGGCAAAAGCGATGATGGCAAGAAAGAAGCTCAGCAGCAAGAGCGATGTGATGATGTCATCGTTGCGGAGAGCATAGTTGACGGGGTCGCCAGCCACTCCGAAACGTCCGGCATTGAGTTCGGGATGGAGTAGGGAGTCCTTCGAGAAGAAACTTTCGCGGTAGTACTGTGGCAGGTTGACCTCCTTGAGGTTCTTTCCTACGCCGTGTCCTGGCAGGTGTAGAGTGTCGGGCTGGCTGCTATAGTGGATCTCGCCCGGCTGGAACCAAGCCTGAATGGCTGAGTCTTGCTGTGCGGGTGTAGCGTCAGGCGGAAGCATCCTCAGAACCTGATAGGGTGTCTGGGGACGCAGTGTCTTCCTGGGTGCCAGGTCGATATTGGTGAAAAGCACCTCGCCCTCATCGACGGGCAGAGACTCCCTGGCACTTACGTGGACGGTGTCGTGAATAGCTGAGATTACTGTGAAGTCCAATGCTCAACGTTCAAAGTGGAAAAGATCGGACCATCAGAGTCCAAAGGCTGCTCTGATGTCGGCTACGCGGTCAAGTTTCTCCCATGTAAACAGCTCCACGTCGATTTCCCGCGTGGGGTGATAGTGGCTGGTGAAGGTCTTGCGTACCACCTCGCACTTCCTGCCCATGTGTCCGTATGCAGCTGTCTCGAGGTACATGGGCTGACGCAGCTTCAAGGAGCGTTCAATGGCCTTGGGTCTGAGGTCGAAGAGCTGCTCAATCTTGCCGGCAATCTCGCTGTCGCTCATATTGACCTTTGAGTGTCCATAGGTGTTGACATAGATGTTCATGGGCTGGGCAACGCCAATGGCGTAGCTGATCTGTACCAACATCTCATCGGCAACACCGGCTGCAACCATGTTCTTGGCGATGTGCCGGGCTGCGTAGGCAGCGGAGCGGTCTACTTTGGAAGGATCTTTTCCCGAAAAAGCGCCTCCTCCGTGTGCACCCTTGCCACCATAGGTGTCGACAATGATTTTCCGACCGGTAAGACCTGTGTCGCCGTGAGGTCCGCCAATGACAAACTTGCCTGTGGGGTTGACATAATACTTGATGTCGAGGCCAAAGAGGTCAAGCACTTTCTGTGAATGAATTTGCTGCTTGACGCGTGGAATGAGGATGTTGATGACGTCGTCCTTGATTCTGTCAAGCATCTTTTGGTCTTCGTCGAATTCGTCGTGCTGCGTGGAAACGACAATGGTATCGATTCTCTGAGGCACGCCCTCGTCGCTGTATTGGACGGTTACCTGGCTCTTGGCATCGGGACGGAGGTAAGTCATTTCCTTGCCTTCTTTGCGGATGTCGGCCAACGTGCGCATAATGAGGTGAGCCAGGTCAAGCGATACCGGCATATAGTTCTCCGTCTCACTGGTGGCATAGCCGAACATCATTCCCTGGTCGCCGGCTCCCTGCTCATCTTCTTCCGCCCGGCTGACGCCCCTGTTGATGTCCTGGCTCTGCTCATGAATGGCACTGAGGATTCCGCAGGAGTTACCGTCGAACTGGTATTCTGCCTTGGTATATCCAATCTTGTTGATAGTGTTGCGAGCCACTGTCTGCAGGTCTATATAGACGTTACTGCTCACTTCACCCATGATGACCACTTGTCCTGTGGTGACAAATGTCTCGCAGGCCACATGAGCCTGTGGGTCGTAAGCCAGGAACTGGTCAAGGATGGCGTCGCTGATCTGGTCGGCCACTTTATCGGGATGGCCTTCTGATACTGATTCTGATGAAAATAAGTATGGCATATTCTTTCTGTTTTTTCTTTGCGGGTGCAAAGGTACAGTATTTTCTGCAAATAAGCGGCACTTAGGCATTTTTTTTGTACTTTCGGTGCAATTAAATTTGTATGATTCAATAAAATGTTGTATCTTTGTAGCCGAAATATCAATTAAACAGTTACTTTATGCTCGTATTGTTCAAACTCCTTGGCTCGTTGGCCCTATTGATGTTCGGTATGAAGTCAATGAGTGAAGCACTCCAGAAGATGGCAGGTCCTCAGCTGCGACACGTGTTGGGCGCCATGACCACCAATCGTTTTACAGGAATGCTCACCGGAATGCTGGTGACAGCTTCTGTACAGTCTTCCACGGCAACGACGGTGATGACCGTCTCGTTTGTCAATGCAGGTCTGCTGACGCTGGCCCAGGCCATCTCGGTCATCATGGGTGCCAATATTGGTACTACGCTGACAGCATGGATTATGTCGGCGGGAATGTCGTTTGACATTACCAGTGCCGTCTATCCTGCATTCTTCCTCGGCATCATCCTGATTTACCTGAAGCGTTACCGTTACATCGGCGACTTCCTCTTCGGCCTGTCGTTCCTGCTACTGGGTCTGGGAACGCTCCGCATGACGGGAACAGAGATGAATCTGGGCGAGAACGAGACGTTGCTGAACTTCTTTGCATCGTTCGACCCGACATCATTCTCGACCACACTTATTTTCCTCCTTCTGGGTGGCGTGATGACCTTCTGCGTGCAGTCGTCGGCAGCCGTTATGGCTATTACCATGATCCTTTGCTCCAGTGGCGCACTGCCCATCTATCAGGGTATTGCATTGGTCATGGGTGAGAATATCGGTACAACCGTCACTTCCAATCTCGCAGCCCTGTCGGCCAATACGCAGGCACGCCGTGCAGCTCTTTCGCACATGTTCTTCAATTTCTTCGGTGTGTTCTGGATCCTGTTTGTCTTCCGTCCCTTCATCGATGCTGTCTGTGGACTGGTGGGTTACGACGTGACCATGACGAAAGAGGCAGTGGGTGTGGATACCTTCATGGCCAATGCTGCCAAGCTGAGCTTTGTCCTGGCTGCCTTCCATACGTGCTTCAACGTGGCCAACACATTCATCCTCATCTGGTTCATCCCCCAGATTGAACGGTTGGTATGCTGGGCTATTAAGCCGAAGAAGGTGGACGAGGAAGAGGACTTCCGTCTGCATTTCATTACTGCCGGTTTCATGAAGACCCCCGAACTCTCCGTGCTGGAGGCACAGAAGGAGATACGTTCGTTCTCAGAGCGCATGCAGCGCATGTTCGGCATGGTGCAGGAACTGCTCAATCTGTCCAGCAGCGTGTCGAGCAAGAAGGACAGCAACGAGAGCGATTTCAACAAGCTATATTCGCGTATCGAGAAATACGAGAGCATCAGCGACAATATGGAGCTGGAGATAGCCAAGTATCTGGAGAACGTGAGCGATGCACACCTTTCCGACGACACGAAAGGCAAGATCCGTGCCATGCTTCGCGAGGTGAGCGAGCTGGAGTCTATCGGCGACTCCTGCTTCAACATGGCACGTACCATCAATCGCAAATATGCTGCCAAGCAGGATCACTTCAACGAGAAGCAGTACAGTCACCTACACCAGATGATGGGACTTACGGACAATGCTCTCACGGAGATGAACAAACTGCTGGGCGGACGCAAGGAAACGTACGATGTGCACCGTACATTCAATATAGAGAACGAAATCAACAACTACCGCAACCAGCTCAAGGCGCAGAACATCAACGACGTGAACAACCACGAATATACCTACGCCGAGGGAACCATCTACATCGACCTCATCAGCGAGTGCGAGAAGCTAGGTGACTATGTGGTGAACGTGGTGGAGGCCCGCATGGGAATAAGGTGAAACAGTAAGAGGTGAAGTACGTCTCGCTACCTGAGCCTGAAAAGAAGCGCGGTATCTCGTTCTATCTGGCTATGGAAGAGTATCTGGCGCGCACGACGGACGAAACCGACTGTTTCTTCATGTGGCAGGTGGATCCCACCGTTATCTACGGACGCCATCAGGTGTTGGAGAACGAGGTGGACATGACCTATTGTCAGGAACAAGGCATCGAGGTGTACCGCCGTAAGAGTGGGGGAGGCTGCGTCTATGCCGACAATGACAACCTGATGCTCTCGTTCGTCACTTCAGAGGAAAACGTAGGCTTTGCCTTCAATCGTTTTGTCAATATGGTGCTGTTAGTGCTCCGCAAGTTAGGCGTGCAGGCCACAGGTACTATCCACAACGACATCATGATAGGCAATCGGAAGCTCTGCGGAACGGCCTGCTACCATGTAGGCAGACGAAGCATTGTGCATAGTACGCTGCTCTATGATACGAATATGGTGCATATGCTCAAGGCTATTACTCCGGGGCTGGAGAAACTGCAGAAAAAGGGCATACAGAGTGTGCGCCAGCGCATTACCCTCTTGAAAGACTATACGCCACTGACACTTGAAGAGGTGAAAGCCTTGATACGTGAAACGCTCTGCGACGGAGAACTGATGTTGACAGAGAACGAGGTGGCCGCAATAACACAGTTGAAAGAACTCAATAACCTAAAAACTTAAAAATGGCTATCAGACAAGAACTTGAAAAGAAAGACAAGAAGACATGTCTTCACGACAAGCATGTCTCGTTAGGTGCAACGATGGTCTCCTTTGGAGGATTCGACATGCCTTTGCTGTATCAGAATGCCGGCATTGCTCCTGAACATGCTGCCGTGCGTGAGAAGGTGGGACTGTTCGATGTGTCGCACATGGGCGAAGTAACTGTACGGGGAAAGGATGCTGAACGTTACGTGCAGCACATCTTTACCAATGATGTTGCCGGTGCACCCGTGGGGAAAATCTTCTATGGAATGATGTGCTACGAGGACGGTGGCACTGTGGACGACCTGCTGGTTTACAAAATGGGTGAGAACGACTTCTTCCTCGTCATCAACGCCGCCAACATCGACAAGGACTGGAGTTGGATGCAGCAACATGCCTCTGGTTTCGACATTGACCTGCAGAACCGCTCAGACTTCTACGGACAGATTGCCGTACAGGGACCGGAGGCAGAGCACGTCGTCGAGACCGTGTTGGGTATAGAATGCAGCGAGATGACTTTCTATACTTGTAAGACCATTGGCGAGGTTCTCATCTCACGGACGGGCTATACTGGCGAGGACGGCTTCGAAATCTATGCCTCGCACGATTATATCCGTGACTGCTGGGACAAGTTGATAGATGCCGGTGTGCAGGCTTGTGGCTTGGGGTGCCGTGACACCTTACGCTTCGAGGTGGGATTGCCGCTCTATGGCGACGAACTGTCAGAGAGCATTACCCCCATTATGGCGGGACTCAGCATGTTTGTGAAGCTCGACAAGGAAGAATTCATCGGCAAGGAGGCATTGGCCCGGCAAAAGGCCGAGGGACCCGCGAAGAAACTCGTCGGCATAGAACTCTTCGACAAGGCCATTCCCCGTCACGGCTATACCGTCTTGAATATGGACGGCGAACCCGTCGGTGAAGTGACCACGGGCTATCACACTCTTTCTTCAGACAGGAGCGTATGTATGGCACTTGTTGATGCTAGGTATTCCAAGCTCGACACCGAGCTGCAGATCCAGATCCGCAAGAAGGTGTTCCCGGGAAAGGTGGTGAAGAAACAGTTCTATAACAAGAGCTATAAAAAGTAATAAGTAAAACATTAAAACTATAAAAGTACTATGTCAAAAGTATTGGAAGGACTCTACTACTCGGAGTCACATGAATTTGTTAGAGTAGACGGAGATTTTGGCTTCATCGGTATTACCGATTATGCGCAGAACGCCTTAGGCAATGTAGTGTATGTTGATATGCCCGAAGTGGACGATGAGGTGACAGCAGGCGAGGAGTTCGGTGCCGTGGAGAGCGTGAAGGCTGCCTCCGACCTGATATCGCCAGTCAGCGGCACGGTTGTGGAAATCAATGAAGCCCTGGAGGACGCTCCCGAACTGATCAACCAAGATGCATTCGAGAACTGGATCATCAAGGTGGAACTCAGCGACAAGGCTGAACTTGAAAACCTGATGGATGCCGAGGCTTACAAGGCTTTCTGCGAATAAGTAATTAACCTTTTTCACTTTCTTATTGATGTACAAGTATTTTCCCCATACGGAGGAAGACCTTCAGGTTATGCTAGAGAAGTCGGGGGTGAAGAGCCTCGATGAACTTTACGCCCAGATACCTAAGGTCATCCGTTTCAAGAGTGACTACGAGTTGCCCAGGGCAGAATGCGAAATGGAGGTGAGGCAGCTCTTCGAGAAACTTGGTTCCCAGAACAAACAACTCACCTGCTTTGCAGGTATGGGCATATACGACCATTATACTCCCTCGGTGATACCCAATCTGCTGCAGCGTTCGGAATTCCTGACTTCCTACACGCCTTATCAGGCAGAGATCTCTCAGGGTACGCTTCACTATATCTTTGAATATCAAAGCATGATGGCAGAACTGACGGGTATGGATGTGTCTAACGCCTCGATGTACGATGGTACTACTGCCTGTGCCGAGGCCATGATGATGGCTGTGGCAGCTGGCAAGAAGGTAAACAAGGTGCTGCTGACGGGGTGCATGAACCCCATGACATACGCTGTTCTGCATACCTATGCGCTGCATCAGGGAATAGAGCTGCAGGTGCTGCCTGCCAGGGACGGTGTCACCCTTCTCGACGATGTGAAGGCAAAACTGGCCGAGGGCGGCTTTGCCGGTGTCATTGTACAGCAGCCCAACGTCTTTGGCATCGTCGAGGATTTCACAGGTTTTGCCGAAGCCTGTCACGAGCAGAAGGCGCTGTTCATTATGGACAGTGTGGCTGCCGACCTCGCCATATTGAAGACCCCGGGCGAATGGGGTGCCGACATCGCTGTCGGCGACGGGCAAAGTCTGGGCATACCGATGCAGTTGGGCGGTCCCTACGTGGGTTATATGTGTTGTACAGAAAAGCTCATCCGCAAGATGCCAGGCCGCATTGTGGGCATGACCAAGGATAACCGTGGCCAGCGGGCCTTCGTTCTCACCCTGCAGGCACGCGAGCAGCATATCCGACGGCAGAAAGCCACTTCCAACATCTGCTCGAACCAAAGCCTGATGGCTCTGTTCGTAACCGTCTACATGTCGCTGATGGGAAGACAGGGTCTGAAAGAGGCAGCCCAGCTGTCGTATGCCGGAGCCCACTATCTCTGCGATGAACTGCTGAAGACCGGACGTTTTGCGCTGCCATTCAGCAAACCGTTCTTCAATGAGTTCTATGTGGAATACGACGGTGATGCCGACACCCTCTACCAGCGTTTTCTGGAGAAAGGTTTCTTGGGCGGAGTGCGTTTTCATAATGGCTTCCTCTTCGCCGTCACCGAGAAACGTACAAAAGAAGAAGTCGATAACCTCGTAAAGATTGCCGCCTTATGAACAACCGACTCTATGGAAACCTGATCTTCGAACTGTCGAAGCAGGGACGTAAAGGCTATAGCCTGCCCCATAACAATTTCGGAGAATACACTGTTCCCGAGGAACTGTGCCGGGCAGAGGATGCCGCACTGCCTGAATGCGATGAGCTGACAGTGGTGCGCCATTACACGAACCTTTCTAATAATAACTTCGGCGTAGATACAGGCTTCTACCCGCTTGGATCGTGTACGATGAAGTACAATCCGAAAATCAATGAGGAGATGGCCTCGCTGCCGCAGTTCCAGCAACTGCACCCCCTGCAGCCGGCACATACAACGGCAGGAGCCAACGCACTGATGACACTGCTGGAGAAATCGCTTTGTACGTTGACAGGACTTGCCCACTTCACCTTCAAACCCTACGCCGGTGCTCATGGTGAGCTGACGGGTCTGATGACGATTGACAACTATCATCGTTCGCATGGCGACATGCAACGAAAGAAGGTCATCGTACCCGACTCTGCCCATGGAACCAACCCAGCATCGGCAGCCGTCTGCGGCCTGGAAATAGTCGAGGTGAAATCCAACCAGCATGGAATGGTTGACCTGGACGATCTTGAAAGACTCATCGCACAGCATGGTTCTGACATAGCTGCGATGATGATGACCAATCCCAATACACTGGGACTTTTCGAGACAAGCATCCCCAAGATTGCAAAACTCGTCCACGACTGCGGAGGCTTGATGTATTACGACGGAGCCAACTTAAATCCTATGCTGGGTGTCTGCCGTCCGGGTGACATGGGATTCGATGTGATGCACATCAATCTCCATAAGACCTTCTCTACGCCTCATGGCGGCGGAGGCCCTGGCTCCGGCCCCGTAGGCGTGCGCGAGGGACTGCAGGAGTTCTTCCCCTTCGTTTCGCCCTATTATGGCAATTTCGCCGTGATGATGCGTGCCTATGCCTATATCCTCACTCTTGGATGTGACCAGATAAAGATGGTAGGACCGCTTGCCACATTGAATGCCAACTACATCAAAGAGTCGCTGAAGGATGTCTACGAACTGCCCATCGATGGTCTCTGTTGCCATGAATTCGTGTTCGACGGTCTGAAGGACAAGAGTACTGGCGTCACCACGATGGATGTGGCAAAACGTTTGCTGGACTATGGCTATCATGCGCCTACCATCTACTTCCCGCTGCTCTTCCATGAAAGCCTCATGATTGAGCCGACGGAGAACGAATCGAAAGAGACACTTGACGGTTTCATTGCCGTGATGCGGAAGATAGCAGAGGAAGCCAAGACTGATCCTGAGCTGGTGAAGTCAGCGCCCCACAACACTCCTATCGGGCGTGTCGATGATGTGCTGGCTGCCAAGCATCCTGTCACCACCTATAAGCAGTTGAGAAATGAACAAAACTGATCTGATTATCATCGGCGCGGGACCAGGCGGTTACCGCGCCGCTGAATATGCTGCCAAACAGGGCTTGAAGGTTGTCATTTTCGAGGGCAGCGACGTAGGAGGAACATGTCTGAATGTGGGTTGCATCCCCACGAAGACCTATGTCCATTCTGCCTCCTTTGAAGAAGCCCGTGAGCGCATGTCAAAGGTGGTGTCCCAGCTGCGTACCGGGGTCGAGGGCATTCTATCGCATCCCAATATCACCCTTGTCCGCGATAAAGCCTGTTTCCTCGATACCTACACGGTCGGCGCTGCCGGCAGCGACCCTTCTGAAGCTTTTTCAGCACCCAGCATCATCGTTGCTACAGGTTCTGAGACGAAATGGCTGCCTATCCCGGGACGTGACGATCCCCGTGTGGTAGATTCCACAGGACTGCTCAATGTCGAGTCTCTTCCCAAACGGCTCTGTATCATTGGCGCAGGAGTCATCGGTATGGAGTTTGCCAGTGTGTTCCATCGTTTTGGTTCCGAGGTGACCGTCATCGAATACCTGAAAGAATGTCTGCCTGCACTCGATAGCGACATTGCAAAGCGTCTGCGCAAGCTGTTGGAACGGACAGGTATTACCTTCAGGATGAAGACCGCTGTGGAAAACCTGTGCGACATCGATGCCGATCTCATCCTCATGGCAACAGGCCGCAAGCCGCGTGTGCAGGAGGACTTTGCAAAGGCTGGCTTTGATTATGACGAGCGGCAGGGCATTGTCGTGGACAATCACTTCCAGACCACCGTCAAAGGCATCTATGCCATCGGCGACGTCAATGGCAGGCAGATGCTGGCCCATGCCGCCGAGATGCAGGCTGTGCATGCCGTGAACCACTTGATGGGAAAGCCGGACAACATCCGTTTCGACATCATGCCTGCTGCTATCTTCACAAATCCTGAGGCGGCCTGCGTTGGTCCTACGGAAGAACAGCTCAAGAGCCAGGCCGTGGCCTATGAATGTCGTAAGGCCTTCTGGCGTGCCAACGGCAAAGCACTTGCCATGGGCGAGACTGAGGGGATGCTGAAGCTTTTCTTCACCCCGCTGTCTGACGCACAGGCTGCTGGCACCATCCTGGGCTGTCATGCCTTTGGTGCACACGCAGCCGACATCGTTCAGGAGGTCAGCGTGCTGATGTGCTGTCATGCTACTGTCGCACAACTGGCGGACATGGTCCACATCCATCCCACCCTCTCAGAGATTCTCCTTTCTGCAGTCGACTAGGCATCCGGCTTCTTGCTAATCTCTTCAATCAGTCCAAGGCCGAGATCCAAGCAAAAGAGAGGCCATGGAAAAAGAGAATGCACTTCATCATTGTGACGAACGGATAACAGGGAAATTGGAAACGGCCGCCCAATCAGAGGTTGAGCGGCCGTTTCTTGAATTGTATTACTAAAACAATGTACTACTTAAAGAGATGAGGTATGAACTCATGGAGTCCACGACGCCAGGTGAGGAACTCGTGTGCGGTGCCTTTTGACTCGCTGGAGTCGACCTTGATGCCCAGCTCACGCAGCTGTTTCACAATGTCGCCGCTCTTGATGAAATCCTCTTCGCCCCAGTTCATGTACATGTAGTGTATCTTCTTGTTGAACTCATCGGCATTGGCAAACACGCCGTTGTAGGCGGTCTTCACGTCAAGGCCGAAGATGGCGCCGCTGAACGTGCCAAGCCATGCGAACTTGTCCATGTTGTTCAACACCACGTCAAACGTCTGGTGGCCACCCCACGAGAGACCTGCCATGGCACGGTTGTCACGGTCGCTCTTCGTGCGGAAGTTGGCATCGATATAGGGAATGAGGTCGTTCAGCAGCACTGGATAGAACGATGTTCCGTAGTCGCTCATACCCTGGCGGTTGTTGCCTCCACCGAAGGGAGCCTTGATATCGCCACTCTCCATGACCACAAGCATCGGCACAGCCTCGCCTGAGGCAATGGCGTTGTCCATGATGTGCTGCATCTTGCCCTGGATGGCCCAGCTGGTCTCACCTTCGCCCATGCCATGCTGCAGGTAGAGCACGGGATAGCGTTTCTTGATGCATTTCTTCTGGTCGTACTCGGCAGGCGTATAGACCAATGCGTGACGCCACTTGCTTTGCTCGTTACTGTAGTAGTAGATGCTGCGCACACTGCCTGCGGGCACGCCCTGCTGCGGACGGTAGTAGTCACCCTCGGGACCCTCAGGAACCTCAAGACCACCCGATTCTCGGTTGCATCCGAAGAAGGTCTCGCTGGCAGGGTCGATGAAGTTCACGCCGTCAATGTTCATGAAGTAGTAGTGGAAGCCCACTGGCAGCGGGTCGGTAACGGCCATGAAGATGCCATTGCCCTGCGGCTGCATCTCGTACTTCTTGCTGCAGATGTCAACGATAATTTTCTTGGCCTGCGGCGCGTTGATGCGGAAGTAGGCGCGGCGCTGGCTGTCAACCTTCGGGAAGTCGTTGCCGGGAATGGTGTATTCGCCGGTCACAGCATCGGCAGGTACCTCGATTTTCTTCACTGCCACGGGCAGGTTTGCCGGACGCTTGGGTTCGAAGCCCAGATGACGTGCCACGGCCTCACCGTAGCGGCAGCCCAGCTCGCGATAGCCGGCAGCATCGAAATGCAGGCGGTCGGGGCCGTTCGAGCAGTTGTCGGAAGAGATGACCTGAGAGGTATGGATGGTCTGCGGCAGCTCGTCTATCTGCTTCTTGCAGCCAATACAAACGCCCTGGCCATTGGCCTGCACTATGTTGCCTACATAGAGGTTCACCTCCTCGGGCTTCAGTTGCAAGTCGCCGCACAGGTTCTCGTACACCTGCTTCACCATGCCAGCCCACTTCGGGTCGCCGGTGTTGGTCTCACCCTGGTGCATCAGTATGCCCTTGATCACACCGTCCTTCTGAGCCTTCTTGGCCAGCGTCACCAATCGCTCATAGGGGTTGTTGTCGTAGTTGGCCAGCATGCCTTTCATCCAGCCGGGAGCCTTCTTCTCGACATAGGAAGGAATGCTATCGGGCAGGAATCCCTTGATGTCGATACCACCGATGGCAACGTGTATCACACCGATCTTGATGTTCTCGGGCAGTGAAGCCACGAGTGTGCGGCCAAACCAGTCGGCAGGCGTCAGACCGGTTTCAGGACGACACAGGGGGGCAGCAGCTTCGCACCACTCGCCCATCTTGCGCTCTTTCCAGTTGTCGAAAGCCGATAGGCCATTGATGACCTGGTTACGGCGTGGAGCCTCTTTAGGCGCATCGACGGCGGGCATCAGCAAGAAGCGTGGGCCTGGGCTTTCCAGGTCAACATACTCAGGACGTGCATTGCCTTCCATGTTCGACTGTCCGAAGCAGAGGAAGATGTAGAAATTGGGGTCGGGAGCCGTCTCCTTCACCTGTTGCTTCTTCTGTGTTTTCTGGGCGCGCTTTTGTGGAGCAGCCGAAGTCGTTGCTGCAGTCATTCCTAACAGCGGCATGGCAGCAAATGCTGCCGTCAGCAGAGTTTTCATCATTGGTTTCATGTTTGATTTACGATTTAATGAGTTGATAGTTGTTCATAATTTCGTGCAAAGATATGTCTTTTCCCCCAAAACGGCTTATCCGTATGTAACAACAATCTTTCGCCTTGTTTCCTTTTACTTTATTATTCGAAAGGATTACTTCTTAGGAGGCACACTTGTTGCCACCTTGGCATCTCTACGCACCATAGAGATAGTCTTAACGAACTGTCCAGATAATCCTTTAGGGGGTATAGGGATTATCTGGACAACTCGTATAGATTATAGGAACAGGTTGTTCCAACTATCGGAACAACCCAAAGGTGACAGGGTAGTTCACTTTATCACGACCACTTTTGTCTTTCCGTTGCCGTCGCGGAGGATGTTCACACCTTTCTTCGGCTGACTGATGCAGCGACCCTTCAGGTCGTACCATTTATCATTTATCATTTGTCCTTTATCATTTAGCGCAGCGCCGTTGATGCCAGTATCCTCCATCTCCACGATATGCTTGAACAGCTTCCAGCCCTCAGCATTGCGATAGGCCTCGCCACAGCCGTAAGGTACATAGAGCACACAAGTCTCATAGTCCACACCATCAAATTGTGAGACAGTCGTGCCGTCAGCCCTGCGGATAACACCACGTACAGCTGCTTGAGACAGGGCTATGGGAGTAGTCGACATCAGATAAATGGCCCTCAGGTTCCCACAACCAGCAAAGGCATCTGCTCCGATGGTTGTCACCGTACCTGGAATAGTCACTTCCACCAGATCTTTGTTATCCATGAACGCCTCAGGTGCAATCTCTGTCACGGGATACTCCTTGCCGTCAATATCCACCTTCTCAGGAATCACCAATTGCCCATTCTCATCAGGCACCAGATTCTTCACAATGGCCGTTCCATCATCCTTCACCTCGTAAGGTTTTTCAGGCTCCATCTCCACGATGTTCTTGAACTCCTTCCAGCCATCAGTTGCCTCATACTTGGCTTTGGTGCCAGCGGGTACGTAAAGGGTGGCAGAAGTGAAGACCCTTTGCTCAGTATCCTCATCATAATACATAAATGAAGAAGAATCCACTGCAAACGGCTCCTTAATCATAGAAATCACTTTCTTCAAACTCTTGTTTCCCCAGAAAGCAGAGGAGCCTATGCTCGTCACAGACTTGCCAATAGTCAGTTCCTTCAGACTTGTACACATGGAAATTGCTCTTCCACCGATAGTAGTCACGCCGTTGGGGATGACAATAGAAGTAAGACTACTACATTCATAGAATGTACCGCTCTCAAGACTGATGATCTTGTTAGGCAATTTGACAGTAGCAAGATTAGTACATCCGGAGAATGCAGCCGATCCAATTGAAGAAACAGAATTTGGTAATGTAATTGACAATAATCCACTGCAATTGTAGAAGGCAGTTCTTTCAATGCTGTTCACCGAGTTAGGTATGATAATAGCAGTTACATTCGTACAGTTCATAAAAGCATAGGTGCCAATCGACGTAACAAGGCAATCTTTAACCGTATTAGGAATGGTTACAGTTCCTTTCGCAGATTCATCAACCGAAATCAGTTTACATATCTTCGAATTTGAACCAGTTCTCATAAACGTCATTTTTGCACCCTCAACCGACAATTCAGAGAAGGTATCACCCTCGTCTATGATATTCTCGAATTTACTCCATGCCTCTGTTGTCTGATACTTGGCCTTCGTTCCAGCTGGCACGTATAGTAATGCATCTTCATAAACATTGCTATCAAAGACTTCACTATAGACTTTGACATCGGAAGGTTCCTCAATTAAAGAGTATATTTTTGAAAGGCTGGTCATATAAAACGCATTATAGGCAATGGTCTTAATCGAGCTACCTAATGTGAGAGTGGCCAGGTCGTAGCAAGCATTGAATGCATAGCTTCCGATTGAAGTAACTGTGTTCGGAATGACGATAGATTTTAGGTTCATGCAGTTGAAGAAGGCTTCATGCGGTATTTCCGTCACCCCATTGGGGATATTCGCAGACAGTAATTCGAAACAATGGCAGAATGCTTCACTCCCAATGGCTTTCACCGATTCAGGAATCGGCATACTTGTCATAAGACGGCAACCTCTAAACGCGGCAACTCCAATGGCGGTGACAGAATTGGGAATGACGGTGACATTACAACCTTGAACCAGTTCATTGGTGACTGTCTTGATAATGGCATTGCATCCCTCACGAGAGTCAAATACAGGGTTTGCTGGATCAACAACCATAGAGGTGATATCATCGCAGTAATTGATGGCATACTCCTCTATCTCAGTAATAGAACTTGGAATAGTGATAGAAGTCAAACCGTTAAATCCCTCGAAAGCTGCAGAACCGATAGCTGTTACCGACTGCGGGATGGTTGTTTTGGGACAGCCTTGTATCAGCTTGTTTGTTGCTGTATGGATAATCGCATTACACTTGTCGCGTGAATCAAAGACGGGGTTCTTCGCATCCACAGTAATAGTGGCAAGTGCATGACAATAACTGAATGGTCCCCAAACAATCTCTGTAACAGACTTAGGGATGTTTACAGCGGTCAGTTTTACACAACCACAGAAAGCATTGGAGCCGATAGAAATCACCGTATTGGGAATAACCACAGAGGTGAGTTGCTCACACCCGTAGAAGGAATAACTGCCAAGAGCTGTGACAGAGTATTTGTTCCCGTCAGGACCCTTTACAGAAGAAGGAATAGTAAAAGACCCAGAAGTGTTTTTGTCAATTGCGGCTCTATATGTTTTGCCAGTACCGATTTCCACCTCAAAGGGGAATATACTCAGCACCTTACACTCCATACCTCCTGCCGTGAACCTGTCATCAGGCATGAGATAGCTGGGCACAGTCATGTTTGTCTCAACGATAGTCTTAAAGCCCTTCCAACCTTCCAAAGAGCTGTACTTGTCCTTTGTACCTGTTGGCACATACAATGTAGCAGCTTCCAACACTTCCTTGGGGAAAGAGTTGCTTCGTATTGATTTCGGATCATTATTGATTGACTTAACCTCCTTCAAACCTGTACACCCATCAAAAGCAGAACCTATTTCCCCAACAGACTTGGGAATGCTAATGGATGTCAGACCAATACAACCCGTAAACGAATTAGAATCAATAATCCGTACACCATCGGGAACAACGGTGTTTTTACAGCCCGTTACCAACATGCTCCTTTTCTTTTCAATAATGGCATTGCAATTGTCGCGTGAATCGTATGTTGCGCTACCGCTCTCTACGACTATTTTAGTTAAGCCGCTACAATTGATGAACGGATTGCCCCCATAGGTAGTTTCCCATATTTCTCCACAATACATCACTGATTTGGGAATCGTTATTGAGGTCAATCCAGAACAGCCATTGAATTTACAACTTGTTTTATATCAATGATTTGCATGTCAAATGGTAGAAAAGTATGTACGGAGATTTTATGAGAGACCCAAAAGTCGTAGATTTAACGTTTTTAACTTTCTTAAACCACAAAATCGGTGCGGATGTGCAATTCCGAGTGACGGAATCGGGTGCGCTCGGTTAAGTTGAGATATTGTCATCATGCATACTACAATAGTGTTGCTAATTGATGTGTTTACTCTAAAATATCAACAATTTTGTGTACCGAGAACGTTAAGAATGGTTCAAATGGAAAGATTCTCGCTAAAAATGAGTAACTTTGCAGCCAAAAGGCTGCATAGAAATGAATAAAGACAGATTTATAGCACTCACCAAGCTGGGTGAAGGCAACCAGATAGAGTACAAGACCTGCAGGGAGGATGTTTCAGAGTCTCTGTACGAGACAGTGTGTTCTTTCCTGAATCATACAGGTGGACACATTCTCATGGGTGTGACAGATGATGGTATGATTGTCGGTGTCAATTCAGACAGGGCTGAGACGCTGAAGAAGAATATCATCAACTCCATCAAGAATACGGTACTCTTTCTGCCGTGCCCTTATTTCACTCCACAGATATTAGGGGTGGATGACAAGGTGGTGCTGTATCTCGAAATCCCCTGTGGTGAATACGTCTATCGTTTCAAAGGTCGTTACTGGGACAGGAACGGCGATGCTGACATTGACGTGACCGACCAGCCGGAACTTCTGCTGTCGCTCTTCGAGCGCAAGAACCCGCATCTCTTTGAGGAAAGGACTGTTGAAGGGCTGACGATGGAACTTCTTGACCATGCTACTTTCCAATACTGCCGCAACGTCATTGCAGCAAGGAAGCCCGCTCACCCATGGTTACAAATGACTGATGAACAGATATTGCTCAGTACCCATCTGGCCAAAAGAAGTGACGATGACAAGCTGTTGTTGAAATATGCTGCTCTCATCCTCTTTGGCAAGGAAGATGCCATCGTGGAATTGATGCCCCGCTATCGCTTCGAGGCACTGTTCCACATGTGTACGTATGCCCAGTACAACGACATGAAGCAGTTTCCCAATCGCTATGACGACCGGCGTACGATGCGCCAGAACCTCATCCTGGTGTATCAACAGCTGGCTGAGTTTGTTGAGCGGTATCTGCCCGACAGGTTTTATCTGCCCGAGGGTAGCAAGGAGCGTGAAGACCTCCGCTGGAACCTGTTCCGTGAGATTGTCGGGAACCTGTGCGTACATACCGATTTCAGTTCGGGATATGCCTGCTTCTTCCATGTGTTCAAAGACAGAGTCGTAACTAAAAATCCGACAAGGTTGCTACCAGAAATACCAGAAGGCGAAATGAAGATTGAGCAATTGGACAACTACACAAAGAATCCCTTGCTTGTACGCGTTTTCCATGAAATGTTGTGGGCTGAAGATATGGGTTCGGGCACACGAAACATCCTCCGCTATGCTCCGCTCTATTACCCTGGCTACAAGATAGAAATCAACAACGGCTCACAATTCCTTTTCTCCATCACCTATATGGACGCAAATGTCCCAGAAAGCAAGGAAATGTCCGAAACAAATGTCCGAAACGAGGGCAAAATGTCTTTGACAGATATGGAAAATGTCCATAATACGACGGAAATGTCCGAAACAAATGTCCGAAACGAGATACCCTTGAATGAAGAGGAACTTTCTGTTAAAATTGAAGAAAGTGGCGCTGTCAAAGAAAAAAAGAATCGCAGAAGGCAAGGCATCATTTCATTGATAGCCCAAAATTCGGGAATTACAATAGAGATGCTTGCTGACAAGTTGGGTACTAACGAGAAAACCATCAGACGAGACCTGACAGAATTACGTGAACAGGGAGTAATAAAGCGTGTTGGTGGCAGCCGTTTTGGCGGACATTGGGAAATATGCAAAAAATAACATGAGACGTAACAAAGAATACAAGGCAAGTTGGATGTTGGTATTTACGCCACTGTGGGTGGCCGCTGAGTGAGCGACTTTTCGAAAATAATAAGAATCATAAATGAGAGATAAAGCATACAAGGACAGGCTTTTTGCATTCTTTTTGTTGATAATTGGCTCGCTCTGTGGCGTATTGGCACAACCCGTGCGCCAACTCACCACCGCAGATGGGCTGAGCGACAACCACGTCCATACTGTAGTCGCACTAGCAGACGGTCGTATGGCCTTCGCCACTGAGATGGGCATCAACCTCTATGACGGCAGCCATGTGGCCCGCATGCCACTCACCTCGGCTGCCATTCATGACGTGCCATTAGGGCATGTTCCTACCAGCATGGAGGCTGATGCCGCCGACCGTATATGGCTGAAGCACATGGATAAACTTTACTGTCTGGATCTGCGACATGGCCGTTATGTGGAGGACATGGACTCGCTGCTCTCTACCATAGTTCCCTCGTGGGTTGGTGGCGATACACTGAGGGCGGTTTTCGTCAGTCAAGGCGAGGTGTGGGTGTGGCATAACAACCTGCTTTCATCCAGTTCCACAAAGCAAGCCATCCGCCTCCCTGCCGACTTCGGCGAGTTGTGTGGTGTGGTAGCGCAGGAGCGAGATGTTTGGCTCTTCAACGCAGCAGGCTGGTCAGTCAGCTACCGCCGTGCTGATGGTCGCCAGCTGTTTCGTGCCCACGTGGCTGAGGCTCCCCCTGCGCATGAGTTCTGGATTGTCGACATCCGCCCATCCGCTGACGGCAAAATTCTTTATCTGCTCTTTGGTGGACATGTTAGTCGCCTCTACGCTCTCGACACCCTGAGGCGCACCTCCCGTCTGCTCTATAGCAGTGATCATCTGGTGTGTGCAGTTACGCCTGCACCCGACGGAACACTGTGGCTCAGCACCCGGCAGGGCTACGAACGCATCACCACTGACGGTCAGCCACTCCCCCCCCTGCGAAGTTTCTGCCTTTCCGACGGCAGATCAACAGGCACTTGCGATGTGTCCGACATCCTCTTCATTCCCCACGACAGCCTGCAATGGATGGCACTGACCGATGGAGGAGTGTTGCTGCGCCACACCTGCCCCCATGCCTTGACCAGTGGACGTACGACAGCAGATGTGAATGTGCCCGACTCTCTTGACTGGGTGTTCCGCTCTCGGCGTGCGGCATTATACCGCCGTATAGCCAGTCATCCCGACAACGACGTGCTCGCCGACAGCCGTGGCTGGCAATGGCAGGCCACAAGCAATGGCCTTATTGTGAAACGCGCTGACGGTACGGAACTGACTCTGAGGAGTGACGACGGCCTGCCCAGTGACTATGTGAGTTCACTGGTCGAGGATGCGCAGGGAGGCATCTGGGGCACTACCCCCCATGGTATATTCCGCATAGACCCAGAAGCCAAGATGGATATTACCATCTATGACACTTCCGACGGTTGTTTGCTCGGCGAATATCAACCGAGCAGTGCTGTGCGGCTCACTGATGGACACATCGTCATGCAGGGTTACGATGGTTGGACGGTGTTCGACCCCCAAGAGGTGACAAAGACGTCCCGATGCCTCACCCCCAGCCTGATGCGCATAGCCGTAAACGGCCTTCCCCTGCATGCCGGTTCTAATGCAAATGGTATCAGCCTCGAAGTCGAACCGCCCTACACGCAGTCCCTCCGTCTTCGCCACGACCAGAACCAGTTGCAGTTTGATTTCGTGGCTTTCAACTATGCTCATCCCACACAGACGTGCTATCGCTGGCGACTTGTCAGTGGGCGTGACACTACATGGCATTACGTTTCCCGCCACGACGAAATAGGCCTGATTGACGCCACTGGCACACTGCATCTGAATATGATGCAGTTGCCACCAGGTAATTACCGACTCGACGTAGAAGCCGCCATCGACACGTCATCCTTCTGTGGAGGGCGTGCAACCATGCTCATCCATATCCTACCACCATGGTGGCAGACGTGGTGGGCCTATACATTATATGTGTTATTTGCAGTTACGACCGTGTTTCTCGTTGTCCGTGTCTATGTGCGTCGTCAACGCGAGAGGCTGGAATGGAAGCGGAAAGAGGAGGTGCTGCAGCTGAAAATCATGCATCTGATGGAGCAAGGGCAGCGAACAGATGTTGCGGCAGAGAAGACTTCTGAGCCGGAATCCGTCACCTTGTCTTCAGAAGAGACAGACTTTCTCCAGCGAGTCACCGCACTCATTAATCAGCATATCGGCGACAGCTACAGCGTGGAGCAATTGGCCTCGGACATGTGTATGGAACGCACAGGACTCTATAAGCGACTTACGGCCATCATAGACCAATCACCCCAGCGTTTCATTCGAGGCATACGTCTCACACGCGCACTCGAACTACTTCGCAACACAGATCAGAGCATAACCGACATCGCTTTTGCAACAGGTTTTACTTCGCCCAGCTACTTCGTCAAATGTTTCAGAGAGGAACACGGATGCACACCCGGCGAATGGCGTGAAAGACAATAAAAACGGGGGAGCCAACCTTTGTTTTCGGCGTTTTTCTTCATCTGTTACATACTTCATCTTCACCAGTTACATTGCGTGAAATTCAAATGTTGTACCTTTGCCGCCAGAAATGCAACTATAAAAATTTCAAAGCGATGAAAAAATTTTTCTCTCTCTTATGTCTGCTACTGACGGCTTTCACCGTTAGCATTCAGGCACAACGGTTTACCGACCGTCTGGATCGCGGCATCGTAGCCACCCCCTCTGCCACTAACTCCGGCAACTTTATTACTTGGCGCCGCTTTGGCGAAGAGTATTACGACACAAAGTATAACCTCTATGCCAACGGCACGCTCATCGCCCGCAACCTCGATGTCTGCAACTACGTTCATGCCGCAGGCAATGCGTCCACGAGCTATCAGGTAGCGCCTGTCGTACGCGGTACGGAGAAAGAGAAGTCTGCCTCCGTGGTACGCTGGAGCGGGTGCGAAGAATACTGGGGTCACTGGAATCCCTACCTCGATGTGCCAGGTCAGCCTGTCGTCAACCGCTCGGGAACTGACGTGACCTACAACTCCAAGGGGGAGCTGAACTACTGGTTCAACGATGTGAGCCTGGCCGACGTCGATGGCGACGGAATCCCTGAACTCATTGCCAAGCGCAACAGCAACGACTGGACGCTGGGCTACAACACCTACGAGTGCTACAAGATTGACGGCACACGCCTATGGTGGATTGATATGGGACCAAACTTTGGTGCCACACCCGACGAGCAGAACGACCTCGTGGCCTACGACTGGGACGAGGACGGTAAAGCTGAACTTCTCATGCGCGGCGTGAATAATATGGAGATTCACATGGCCGACGGCACCGTGAAGCACATAGGCAATAACGATGTCTATAGCATGGGTCTGCAAGGATTTATAGGCGTGGGCGACGAGTTCCTTCTCTACATGGAAGGTGCCACCGCCAAACCCTACTTTGAGCCCATCGCCTACCCCATTGCCCGCGGCAAGGCCGAGGACTGGGGCGACGGCTACGGTCATCGCTCCACCAAGCATTATTTCGGTGCGCCCTATCTCGATGGCCGCCACCCCTTCATCTACCTAGGACGTGGATGTTATCCCAAAATCCCGAAATATAACCATAAATAGGTTTCAAGTTGCAGGCACCTCGTCTGTTCTTTCATTGTCGTGAGTTGTGCTATGATCGGCATCCTCCTTTTGTGACTCCTTCTTTGGAGGCATGTTGTAAGCAACGCCTTTATATCTGTAAGGCAACTCAAGCATATCGAACACATGCCTTTGATTGGCCGTTGGCACAGTATACA
>JAEEGK010008798.1_pt1 | contig 23757 bp, 14 predicted proteins | sample 8958771 | NCBI WGS metagenome assembly JAEEGK01 (sample SAMN16246547, study PRJNA631951) | gut metagenome | biome: gut microbiome; feature: rumen; material: SC-attached | host: Bos | place: Iran: Karaj | collected 2018-10
ATGAATCGTCTTTTTCTGCAATTGAAAAAAGAATTGCTTCACCGGTGATGGAAGTTTTTCTTAAGCCTGTTCTGGAGCGTTTTTTATCCTGCATAAATATAGAACAGTCAGAAGTGGCAGGTGAAAAAACAATGGTTTGTATTTCTCTTCCTTTTGCCGGGACTTTTGTGCCTGCTTTGTATATTGCAAAGTTTTTAAAAGAAAGACTTGGAGATAAAATCTTTACTGTAATTGGCGGCGGTTTTGTAAATACAGAATTACGGGAAGCCAATGATAAGGCTCTTGCAAAATACGTAGATGCAATTTCGTATGACCGCGGTTATGGTTCTTATAAGGATTTGTTTTTGAATGCAAAGCAACTATTGGTGTGTAAATCTGATAGTGACTCAGTTGAAACAATCTCAGCTGGCAGCTGTAAAGAAATCAAGCCTCTTTATAAAATGCGTTTGTTTTTAAAGGACGTCATTGATGAAAAAACAGAGAGTCCAAAGATAAAATGTCTGGAACCTTTGTGGAATAATTCAGAAATGGAAGCTTTTGAAGATGAAATGACGGTTTCAATTGTTCCTGATTTTTCTGATATTGATTTTTCAAAATATCCCCGGGTATGTGATGATGAAAATCCTATGCACCGGCTTTGGAGCGACGGTTCCTGGATAAAAGCTTATCTGGCTCACGGCTGTTACTGGCAAAAATGTGCCTTTTGTGATACAAAGCTGGATTATGTCTGTTCCTACAAGCCTGTCGATGCTTTGAAGCTTTATAATAGCCTTAAAAAAACAGCAGAAGAAAAGGGGATTTACGGCATTCATTTTGTTGATGAAGCCCTTCCTGTAAATGCCTTGAAGCTCTTTGCTCTTGCAAATGCAAGAAATGAAAACAAACTCTATTACTGGGGAAATATCCGTTTTGAAAAAGCCTTTACAAAAGATACGGCTGCCTTTTTGAGTTATTGCGGGCTTGGCGGAGTAAGTGCGGGACTTGAAGTTGCAAATGGAGAAGGGCTTAAGCAGATAAATAAAGGAACTGACATTGATTCAATCGTAAGTGCCTGTGCCGCCTTCAAGGAAGCAGGTATTTTAGTTCATGCATATATGATTTATGGTTTCTGGTACGATACCCCACAGACAATCATTGATTCTATGGAAACCTTGCGGCAATTTTTTGCAGAAGGATTATTGGATTCCGCCTTCTGGCACAAGTTTGTTTTAACTAAAAACTCGACGGCTTATGAATTATTAAAATCAAGGGCAAGGCAGAAAAAGGAAAAATCAATTTTTGCAAAAAACACCCTTCATTTTGATGGAGAAGAAAAATACCAGAAATATGGGCTTCCTTTGGAAAATGCCTTGAATGCCTGGATGCACGGACAAAAACTGAATATGAAGGTTCAAAAGTGGTTTGATTTTCCTGTTCCTGCTCCAAATGTTGACAGTCATTATATAGAAAAAGCAATTGAAAGATATGAAAAAAATAATGAAGCTAATCGTTTTGATTTGAAAAAGCATCTTAATCAGCTTTTCTGGCTTGGTTCATATCCTGTAAGTTATACAAAATCAGAGGAAAAGAAAAAAAGTGCAAAAAAATTAAGATGGATTTATTTACAGGAAGAAGAAGAGCTTATTCTGGAAAATAATTCATCGGGATTATCTGATATTAGTGGGGTATTGTGGAGGCTGCGTCCTGCTGCCTCATTGGAAGAGCGGAATACAGCACTGGGACAGATTGAAAAATCGCAGGCCTTACAAAAAATTGTGCAAGACCTGCATTACAGGGGTATTGTTTTTATTCAACATCAACAGTTGTGATGTGGGCTCCAAGTTTTTGAAGTCGTCCTACTAAATCTTCGTAGCCGCGTTCAATCTGATAAACGTTGCTTATGCGGCTTTCGCCGTGCGCACACAAGGCTGCAATAACCATTGCCATACCGGCTCTGATATCAGGAGAAACTAAGTGGTCACCGTGGAGCATTGCAGGTCCTGTAATAACAGCCCGGTGGGGATCGCAGAGAACAATATTTGCTCCCATAGAAACCAGCTTGTCTACAAAGAACATTCGGCTTTCGAACATTTTTTCAAAAATAAGAACGGTTCCTTCAACTTGAGTAGAAACTACAGTCATAATACTTGTTAAATCGGCAGGGAAGCCAGGCCAAGGCATGTCATCAATTTTTGGAATGCTTGCTCCTATATCAGCTTTTACCTTCATTCCCTGAGTATTTGGAACTGTCAGCTCATCACCTTCTATGCTCCAGGTAATTCCAATCTTTGCAAAGGTATTTTTAAGAGGGCGCATTTCTTCGGCTCGAATACCTTTGATTGTGATTTTTCCTTTTGTAGCGGCTGCCATTCCAATGTAAGAACCGATTTCGATATAATCTGGCCCGATTGTATATTCACAACCATGAAGTTTTTTTACACCTTCGATATAAAGAATATTACTGCCAATTCCTGTGATTTTTGCACCCATAAGATTGAGCATATTGCACAAATCCTGAATATGAGGTTCACTGGCGGCATTTTTAATGATTGTTTTTCCTTCTGAAAGGCTGGCGGCCATTACTGCATTTTCTGTTGCTGTTACAGAAGCTTCATCAAGGAATATATCTGCACCTACAAGCTTGTTTGCAGAAAAAGAGAAGTGTCCGTTTACGGCAATGTTTGCACCCAGTTGTTCCAGTGCCAGAAAGTGGGTATCTACACGGCGGCGGCCAATAACGTCTCCTCCTGGAGGCATCATTTCGCACTTGCCTGTTCTGGCCAAAAGTGGGCCGGCAAATACAATGGAACCGCGGACTTTTTTTGTAAGCTCTTTTGGAAGTTCGCTGCTTTTTATTTCTGCATTTGTTATTTCCCAGTTATTTTTGCTGAGTTTTTTTACTTTTGCACCCAGAGATTCCAGAATCTGAATCATTACGTTTGTATCCTGGATTTCCGGTATATTTTTTAAAATTACAGGTTCTGATGTTAATAAGGTTGCTGCAAGACATGGAAGTGCTGCATTTTTGTTTCCGCTTGCCGTAATTGTTCCCGAGATAGGATATCCACCCTCAATTACATACTCATGCATAATTTGCTCCAGAGAAAAATATTAATCTTTATATAATTTATATAGAAAGATTGATTATAATGTCGGCAGCTTTTGACATTTGGTTTAGAGATAACCATTCATTGCGGGAATGAAAATCGTGAGCGCCGTTAAAAATATTTGGGGTTGGAATACCCATTTCTGTAAGCCGAGAACCGTCTGTTCCTCCGCGGATTGGCTTTCTTACAATTGGAACGCCAGCGTCAGTGTAGGCTTTTTCAACCTTTTTTATAAGTTCTGGATTTTTGTCCATTTCTTCTTTCATGTTGATGTACTGTTTTTTGAAGGTAACTTCTGCTTTTCCTCCAAAAATTACTTTCTGGGTATGGGCAAGCTGCTTTATGAGCTCTTTTTCTTCTTCAATTTCCTCATTTGTAAAAGCGCGGAGAAGCAGTTCAACTTTTGCAGATTCAATTGAACCTTCTATACTCATTGCAGCAATAAAGCCCTGGTAGCCGTCTGTTGTTTCCGGGGCTTTGTGACGTGGAAGATTAGCAACAAAGTTAGAAGCCATTACTGCGGCATTTACCATTTTGTTTGCTCGGGCATCACCTGTGTGAGTTGATTTTCCTGTAAAGTCAATGTTTGCAGCCCAGGCATTAAAGCATTCACTTTCTAATTCGCCAATATCGCTGCCGTCGATTGTAAAGGCACATTTTGATTTTATAAGATTGAGAGGAACTCTATCCATTCCGTGACCGGTTTCTTCATCTGGGGAAAACATAACTTCAATAGGACCATGCTTTACCTGAGGATTATGAACAAGGAAATCAAGGGCTCCCATAATTGCGGCAATTCCTGCCTTGTCATCGGCACCTAAAAGGGTATTTCCGTCTGTGGTAACAATTGTATCTGAAGAATCTCCAGTGTAATCCTGAGGATTTTTTGCAATCTGAGGTTTTACATTTTTACCGGTAACTTCATCAACAGTGTCTAAATGTGCCATAAAAAGGACTGGCTCTTTTTTTGTAGTATCTGTATTTTCAGACAGGTTTGCAGGTAAAAATCCGTAAACATAACAGTCTTTTGTCAGCTTAACATTTTCCAGTCCAAGTTCTTCTAATTCTGCCTTCATGATTCTGGCAAAATCAAACTGCTGTGGGGTAGAGGGAAATATTCCTTTATCAGCTGCATCACTGTCACTTTCTGACCAGATTTGTACATATTTTACAAATCTTTCCAATAATTTATTTTTTTCTTCATTATTTGTGCTTATGTAATTCATGCTCATAATATAATGTTTTTTTGACGTGTTTTCTATATTGTTGCTTGATTTTGCTTAATTCTACGCTTAAAAATTTTACTATATAAAATGAACTTTTGGGTCGATAATATAGATATGGAAGAAAACACAAATTTTTCAGAAAATTTAGAAGCAGCTCTCTCTAAGAAAAGACACTGGTTTGATACCGATGTTTTACCTGCAACGCTGGATGCTTATCGTCTGCTTTATGTTTGTGTAAAGACAATAAATGATAATCTGGTAAAAAAATCAATCATTGTACCAGATCCATACAAATTGGATAGACGAATATCCGAAATAGTGATTCCTCCAAACGATATTTTTTCAGATCAGGATATACCTGAAGTAATAGGGGAGCGCTTTGGTACTTATGAAGTAATGGTTGATTTTGTATGTACTTATTATAATTTCAACACAGAAAATCTTACAGTTTCTAAAATAAAAACTTTGATGGACCTGAATAAAACTTTTCTTTGGGATGATTTAAATACAAACAGTTCTCATGCGAATACGAGAGGTCTTGCAACTGCAATAAATGATGCAAAATTAAATGCTCCGAATCTGACTATAAGTATGTTTAATGACAGTATGGAAAAATGTTCCAAGTCATTAAAAACAATTCAGAAAAATCTTTCCATGCTTGCAGCTTTTCAGCGTGAAAATTACAAAGGGGCAATCAGACGTGAAGTAATGAATCACCCTGATTTTAAGCGGGAAAATATTTATTCTTCCATTGAAAACGAAGTTGCAGAAATTAAGCGTGTTTTCCCTAAGGCCTTTGGTAAAAAGCCTTTCTATACAGATTTGGTAAATGAAATTGCAAATGAAGATCAGGCTGCGGATAAAGAAACTCTGAGGGAAAAGGTGCTTGCATCTCTTGAAATAAAAGATTCAAAACCAAAGTCACCTGTCAGAACAATCAATTCTAAAGATTTGCTTATGAATACAGTTGTAACCCTTGGACCTATTTCACCAATTCTTGCTCAGATGTATGTAAAGCTTGAAGAAAATTTTGATTTACTTTTTTATGTAAAGAAAACTTTCCTTAGAAAACTGGCAGCTGCTTTAAAAAAGGCTTTGAATATTCCTGAAAAAGAGCGGGTTTGTACAATCCCGGTTACAGATCAGAAAACCGGCAACAAATCCATGCAGAAAATAAAAGTAAATGAACTGATGGACGAAGTAGACAATAAAAAACGTATTTATGCGGGAATTGCAGTTCAAGGTCCTGAATACGAAAAAATTGCTTCTGCTTCTGAAAGTGCAATTGTAAATTTTATAAACAAGCAGATTACCGAAAATCAGACTTTATTTACAAATATAAATGCTCTGGATGATTATTTCAAAGCTAATGTAGAAATTCTTTTACGTCCAAAAGTAAAAGGATTGAAAATTGATTTGTCTTCCTATAGAAATGCAATTATAAATGTAAACAAAAAACGCGGAGAATATGTTTCTTTGCGGGAAGAATCGGAACAGATGCGAAAATTAGGAATTTCAAGTAATGTTAAACAAATATAAGGTATCAGTTGTATTTCTTCTGATTTTTATTCTTTGTACCGGGAAGTTTTTTGCCCAGGAGAAGCAGGAAAATATAGACAGCTCTCTTCAGGGCAATTTTGTAATTATGGAGCCTGTTCGTGAACATGAACTGAATCCACAGATTACAACCTATGCCGGTGATTCTCAGTTATTATGCGGCCTTTTTGAAGGTCTATTTACTTATAATCCAAGAACTCTTGAACCTCAGTATGCTATAGCCGTTGATTATAAGATTTCCCGCGATAAAAAACGCTGGACCTTTATAATTAATGAAAAAGCCTGCTTTAGTAATGGAGAAAAAATTACAGCAGATTCTGTTCGTGATTCCTGGCTGCAGTTGCTTTCAACACCGCAGGCACCTTATGCTTCTCTTTTAGATGTAATTAAAAATGCAGAAAAATTCAGAAATGGAGACTGCGAAGAAGAAGAGGTTGGAATTTATGCACTTTCCGAAGATAAACTTTCCATTGCGCTTGAAAAACCGGCAAATTATCTTCCTAAGGTTTTATGCCACACGGCTTTTTCTGTAATTCATAGAAATCCTACTGTTTATAGCGGAGCTTTTTATTTATATGATTATTCTGAAGGTACTTATGTGCTCAAGAAAAATCCTTATTACTGGGATGCGCAGAATACAAATCTGGATACAATCACAATTGTCCAGAGTGACGATGATGATGAAAATGCCTTCTGCTACAATACCGGCCTTGTAGACTGGGTTACGGCAAATGTAAGTACAGATAAGGTTCTTAATAAAGAAAGCGTTCAGTTTAGTGCAGAATTTGCCACAAGTTATTTGTTTTTTAAACATTCATCCAGAAAACCTTCTTACGTAAAAGCAGATATGGTTTCTGTCTGGGATTATGTTGAATTTAGAAATGCTTTGTTTGAGGCTATGCCTTGGGATTCTTTGAGGGCAAACTGTTATGTTCCTGCTACAACCTTTGTTTATCCTTTGCAGGGTTATCCTGAAATTGAAGGTTATTCTTACACAGACCTTAATGAAGCAAAAATCCTTATGAAGGCTGCTCGCGAAAAATACAATGTGCCTGAGGATAAAATTATTCCTCTTGTAATGGACCTTTCAGAAAACAGTTTTACAGCAGATAAGCTTGAAGCTTTGAAAGAAGCTTTTGCTGAGCTTGGAGTTGCTTTACAGATTAGAACTTTTCCTGCCTATTATTATTTAAGTACGGTTGCTTCTTCAGATGCAGATTTGTTCTGTTATGTCTGGATTGGCGATTTTGCAGACCCCCTTGCTTTTCTTGAACTTTTCAGAAGCAGTTCTTCGCTGAATGATTCGGGGTGGCAGAATTCTGAATTTGACTTTTTACTGGATAAGGCTTCCGTAGTGACTAATGAGGAAAGAATAAAGCTGCTTGCAAGAGCAGAGGAAATTCTTCTGGATTCATATGAAGTGATTCCCGTTCAGCACCCGGTTTCTTTTAATGTAATAAATCTAAATGAAGTTGGCGGCTGGTATTCAAATGCCTTTGATATTCATCCTTTGAAATATCTGTATAAAAAAAGTGTAAAATCGGATTTGCCGAACATAGTGATAGGGGTGCCTAAAAAAGAATAAAAGCTTAATTGAAACGTGTGCGAGAAATGATTATAATTGACAGATAATTTTTTATAATATAGAGGAAAATATATGGTTATTTTGACATTGAACTGCGGTTCATCTTCAGCAAAGTATCAGGTTTACGATTGGGATAACAAACTTGTTATGGCTAACGGTGTTGTAGAAAGAATTGGAAATGAAGGTTCTGGCATCACACATAAAGCAAAGGGACAGAAGGTAGAGATTATAAGCCCATGTCCAACTCATAAAGAAGCAATTGAATTGATTATAAAAGAAATTACAGATCCTGAAGTTGGTGTTATTAAGAGCATGGACGAAATTGGAGCTGTTGGACACCGCGTTTTGCATGGTGGTGAAAAGTTTACAAAATCAGTTTTGATTACTCCAGAAGTTTTGGAAGGTTTCCGCGAGGTTGTAGATTTGGGACCTCTTCACATGCCTGCAAATATTATGGGTATTGAGGCTGCTCAGAAGGTTATGCCTAATGTTCCTCACGCTGCAATTATGGATACAGCCTGGCACCAGACTATGCCGGAAGAAACTTTTATGTATGCTATTCCTCGTGAATGGTACGAAAAATATGCAGCCCGCCGCTATGGTTTCCATGGAACTTCTTTCCTTTATACTGCTAAACGTGCAGCTGTTCTTCTTGGAAAAGATCCAAAATATACAAACATCATTATCTGCCACATTGGAAACGGTTCTTCTATGTGTGCTGTAAAAAATGGTGTTTGCTATGATACAACAATGGGTATTACTCCGCTTGAAGGTCTTGTAATGGGAACTCGTTCCGGCGACCTTGACCCGGCTCTTCCTTTCTACATTATGCGCAAAACAGGCATGACTGCTGACGAAATGGATACTGCTTTAAACAAGAAATCTGGTTGTCTTGGTATTACAACAAAATACACAGACCGCCGCGATATTGAAATTGCAGCTGCTGAAGGCGATAAATTGAGCCAGCTTTGTATCGAGATGGAAGCACTCCGCATTAAAAAATATATTGGTGCTTTTGCTGCTGAACTTGGTCATGTAGATGCTATTGTTTGGACAGCAGGTGTAGGTGAGCGCGGTCCAATTACACGTTTTAAGGCTTGTTCTGGTCTTGAAAATTACGGAATTAAGATTGACGCTCAGAAAAATGACTGGTCATTCACTGGAAATGCAGAAACTTGTATTTCAGCTGATGATTCTGCTACAAAGATTTTTGTAATTCCTACTGATGAAGAGCTTGTTATGACAGAAGATGCCTATGCTTTGATGAAAGGCACTTACGATGTTCATACAAACTTTACTTACAGCTTCCAGAGTCCTGATTATGTAAACAAGGCTCGCGAAGAAGGCTTGAAGGGTGATCTTGTAAAACGCCCTAACATTGCAAAGGTTATTGCACGTCCGCCAAAAAAATAATTGAACGATAAACGGATATGAAAAGATTAGGTATTGTTTTTTTTGTATTTTTTGCAGTTTTATTCTCGGCAGTTTCGCAGGCAAAGAGTTCTGAGGTAGTAGCTTCGGCTGTAAATGCTCAGTACGAAACTATTAAGTGGGATGGAGTTGCAAAAACAAAGAAATATGAAGTGAACATTGAAAAACTTCAGGCTGATGGAAAATGGACTAAGTTCCTTTCAAAGCAGACTAAAGATACTTCAATGGAGGTTTTACTGGAACCTGGAACTTACAGGGTTTCAATATCCACCTTCAATATTCTTGGCAAAAAAACAATATCTGACTGGACAGAATTTTATATCCTTGATGAAGATACTCCTTATCTTTTCAAGGATTATCATAAAAAAGCCCAGTTATGGAATGTCCCTGTTCTCTTTATAAATTTAAAAAACATTGATTTAAACAAAATCGAGGGATCAGAAAATTTTATCAGGGCCGAAAAGGGATATCCTGAAAATTCCTTTTTTGTAAAAGGAAAAAACATTTTTTCTCCCGGCACTACCTTTACTTTGATTCCTTCCAACGAAGCTTTAGACGGGGGACATGAATATAAGCCTGTTTTTAATCAGAGACATAATGTTCCTTTGAATATTATTGGTCGAGATACTAAAAAAAGCGGCGTTTATCTTTCTTATGATCCTGACGAACTCTTTTCCGGATATTATCATCTGGAAGCAAAAAATGGGAACAAAACTTCATCGTATGGTATTTTTGTTTTTGCAGAACGTAAGCTTGATATCGTCTGCGAAGATTTTGAACAGGATGCCCGCTATAAGGTAAATGCCTTTTATATTCCTCCAAAAGGAAATGTAAACTTATCTGTTATCGGTACAGGAATAAATCCGCTTACTTCTTTTGAACTTATCCCTACTGATTCCGAGGGAATAAAATATCCTTTTGCCGCTGCAGAAGCACGAAAAACTGTTCCCCTTATTGTTGGTGCAACAAACAGTATTTCTGCAAAAGGTTATGTCCGTGTTGATTTAATCTGTAATAATACAGATTTAAAGCCTGGATATTATTATATTAAAGCAGAAAATAATGTCAGTGAAGAATATAAAAATCCTGATATTGACGTTTCTAAATGTCTGGTTCTTGCAAAAATAGATTCAAAGCACGAAAACGGAATAGTAATCAAAAAAGTTTCGACAAAATATAATAAACGCACAAAAAATGTTGATTTTACTATAATCAGTAATAATCCTCTTAAGGGTGCCGATTTATCTATCTGGTCTGAATATTCTCCAGAAACAGACAGCAACAGCAGTGTAAAATTACATAATGTAAATTATTCTGGGAACAAAACCACGGCATCTGCATCACCTGAAAAAATTCTTTTTGGAAATAATGCTCTCCTCGTTAAAAATTCAGAAGGAGTTTGTTTTGCATATTTCTATATAAACAAGCATTTTAAATGCAATATGATATCCTTGTCACAAGATAAAGCAGATTCTTTGTTCCTGCGACCTGAAAGTGATATTACCAAAATTGATTTCAATTCTGACATACAGGAAAAGGTTGTTTTTTATGATAACGAAGTTAATGTCGTAAGAAAAAAGCCGCCTTTGTTCCCTTTCCTCAGATTTACATACAGCAGTAATATGGACAAAATCAGCAGTACTTCGCTGGATATGGATTTTAGACTTGAGTTTGATGTTTATCATAAAGACTGGTTCTATTTGAATTTAGGTGCTAAATACAATCCTCATCAGTCTGTTGATAATCCTAACTGTTATGAACTGGCTCCAGAACTATTTTTCCATTTTGCTGTTCCAAGATATGTTCTAACTCCTTTTATAGGTCTGGGAGTAGGTTATAATATTGTAGACCCTCTTTCTCAGTCTAATGCTTTTGGTTTACCAGCAGGATTTGATAAAGCATTATCAATTGAAAAAGACGGCTTCTTTAATGCTGCCGATTTTTATTTCAGTGGACAGATTGGCTTACTTATAATGCAGTTCTATGAGCTGAGATATAATTTCGAAATGCATAATTTCTTGAACGAAAATCAGAATAACAAACTGGTACATATGTTCTCCTTTGGTGTCCGCATTCCTCTTAGAAGTGATACCTTTGTCAGAGAAGTCCTTTCTCAGAGTGCATCAATTACAAAAGCAGGCAGCGTTTATGCTTATGATTATGACAATCTTGATAAAGTTACTTCAATTGCTTTTGAAGAAGGAATAACAGAAGTAAATGGTTTTGTGGATTATCATTCTCTTAAATCCGTTTCATTGTCTAATACAGTAAAAGCTATTGGTTCTCAGGCCTTTATGAATTGTTCAAATCTTTCTCAGGTTGATTTGAAAGCTGCTTCAAACCTTGCAGTGATTTCATCCCAGGCCTTTGCAAATGATAAGAATATTAAGATAATTTCAATTCCACCGACTATAACAAAGATTGAAGCCTCTGCTTTTGAAGGTTGGACTCCTGGACAAACTATTTATTTGAACTGGTCAAAGAACTCAACTATCAAGCGTGATTTGGCTGGTCTTAATGATACAAAGGCACTTGTTCTTTACCAGGATAATATTCCTTATAAAGCTCAAGCAGATGCTTATGAAACTGCCTTTAATAATCCAGTAAGCTGGAAACCGCCTGTAGAAAATGTACAGATTAAATATTCACAGGTATTTGTTTATTCAGATAATCAATATCATGCGGCAATCAACTTATATGGAACTGTAATGCGGGATGAGGAGCAGCTTAACTATAAGACTTCTGAAAAAGATGTAGTAAATGCAATTAAGTTTGCAAAATCTCTTAAGTTTAAGGTTCTTGGCGACGGCAATAAGTATATGTTCTATGTTGTTACAAGGGACGGAGGCTGTTTCGCAAAAGAGTTTAAAACCAAAAATGAAGATATAACCACTGTAATTATTTCGCTTAATTCTTTAAAGAAACGTTCTAATTCACAGGTACGAAAACTAAATATGAACAATATTACTTTTGCACAAATTGTTCCTGTTATGAAGAGCGGAGTTGAATGTGATGCATATTTCTTTGATTTTGAGGTGGATAATAAATGAAAGACAAACGAAAATCTGTAGTAAAAGTTCCAATCAGCCTTAAGCTTGTTTCGATTTTTTCTATACTTGTAATTTGTATTTTATCAGGTATTACCGTAATGATTTCTACTCTTGTACGAAGTGAAGAGCGAATCAAAGCCGAAGAAAATAACCATATCATAAATGCCAGAACGGCAGAAACTATTCAGGAAACCATTGTAAATGTACAGAGCAATGCTGACGGATTTTTAAATGCTCTTTTAGTTATAAATGATAGTCCAGATTTTGAAACACAGTCTAAACTTCTTTTTGAAGATTTCTGTGAGCGCAATCCTGATTGTTCTTTTTTGTATGCAACTTCCTTTGAGCTTAAAGTAAACAATGCCTTTTCAAAATCATATTCTCAGACCCAGGAAAAGTTTTTCTACTGGCTGGATAACAACATTCAATACGTTAAAAAAATAATGCAGGGAGAGGTTGAGGTTGTAAATCTTTCCTCTGTATTCAATACTCCGATTCTTGGCATTTTATTTTCACATTATAACAGCATTACAAATAAAAATGATTTTATTGTAGTTGGTGTAGAATGCGCAACTCTTGCTGATATTACAAGCTCAAGTTCTTATAACGAAACTTTTGTAATAAATAAAGATGGCATTATTTTAATACATGCAGATGAAGAAATGATGATTGGTGCAGAAAATCTTTCATATCTTGATGCTATTTCAGAAATCAAACAGTCAAAATTGCAGAACAGTCAGATTTTACGTCCCGATCAGAATGGAAAGAACTGGTTTTATTCCTATAACAGAATTGTCGGAAATATGTTTGTAATTACCTGTGTTTCCGAAGATGATGTTTATGAATCCTTAAACAGAACAACTTATAGAATTATTCTTCTTATTGTTGCAGTTCTTTTGCTTTCGATTTTATTTATCCGCTTATTTAGCAGAACGCTTACAAAACCAATTGACGGACTTGTAGAAGCAACAAAAAAAATTGCTGCCGGTGATTATGATATTCAGCTTGATTCTCATTCAAAAGATGAAATCGCTTATCTTTCTGATAACTTTATGGAAATGACCAATGGTCTTGCTGAACGTAACCGCCTCATGAATACTTTTACAAAGTTTACCAATAAGTTTATTGCCGAAAAAGCAGCCCGCGATGAACTTGCTCCTGGTGGCGAACGTAAAAATGCAACTATTTTCTTCTCAGATATCCGTTCTTTTACTGCTCTGTCAGAAAAACTAACTCCAGACGAGGTCGTTGAATTTTTAAATGAATATTTTGCCCGCATGTGTGAATGTGTAGATAAAACTTCTGGAATTGTAGATAAGTTTGTTGGTGATGCGGTAATGGCAGTTTGGGGAGCTCCGGAAACTTCAGGAAGTCCTCAAAGCGATGCCTGGAATGCAATAAAAGGCGCTCTTATGATGCGAATTGCCCTTTATCATTTTAACCGTAAGCGAGAAAAAGAAGGAAAAACTCCTATAAAAATCGGTTGCGGTATTAACAGTGGTCCTATTGTTGCCGGACAGATTGGTTGTGAAGGTCATATGAATTACACTGTAATTGGTGATACGGTAAACCTTGCAAGCCGAACTGAAGCCTTAAATAAACCCTTTGCCACAGATATTCTTATAACAGAAAATACCTATAAACTGGTAAAAGATAAAATTATTGCAGAAGAAATGCCTGGTGTACATGTAAAGGGCAAGACAGACGCAATCAGAATGTTTGCAGTTGTTAATGCAAAGGGTGTAAAAGGTCCGAAGGATATTCATGAACTTAGAAAGTTCCTTGGATGGGATGAACCAAATCTTGATAAGGTAAGTACAGATGAAGAAGAAAAGAAATACAAGATTGACGGCTAAAGAAGTTATTATTACCTTGCTTTGTTTGGCAGGTATTAGTGCTGCTGTAATTTTATTTTATAAAGATATAAATCTCTCTCTTAATTCCAATTCGGAACCTATTGGTGTAATTTATTTTAAGCAGAATAGTGCACAAAGACGTTTGCAGAACCGAAACTTGTGGGAGCGCATTAAGGTTTCAAGTCCAATCTATGAAGGCGATAGAATCAGAACCGGAGACTTATCCGAAGCTTCTGCTGTTTTTAATGATGGTTCAAAAATTGATATTCATGAAAATACTTTAATTCAGCTTTTTACTAATGATAATAAGGTTTTAAACTTTATAAACGGTAGTATTACAGTTGTATCAGGAAAATCTGAAGATGCTATTACTGTTCAGACAGGTGATAAATTGCTGAGTTTTTCTGAAAATACTTCTGCTGTTTTGAGTATTCCTAAAAAAGATGAAGTTTACGAAAAGAATAATAAACTTCTTCAGCAGGCAACTATTACTGTTACAAGTGGTGAAGTTAGTGTTTCTACTGCACCAAAGCAAAAGCCTGCAAAAACTGCCCCTGAAAAAATCAGACAGACAATTGAAAATATTGCTTCTAAACCTCAGGCAATTGTTCCAGAACAGATAATTTCGGCAGGAAGTGCAAGTTCTGTAGAAGTTGCTGCAGTTATAGATGAAAGCGAAAAAGAATCTTATTCAGAAGAATCTTTAAGAACAATTGCTAAGACTAACAATGTTGTACGCGAAAATGAAGCTTCTAAATTAAAGGTATTGATGCCACCAGTTGCATATTCTGTAACTCAAAAGGAAGATTCCAAAACATTGATTCCTTTCTTCTGGGAAAAATATGATGACATCAAAATTGAACTTTCTTACAGTCCAGCTTTTGATGAAATTATCGAAACTCAAACTTTCTCTATGCAGAATCATAAAGGAAATATTGAAGTAGATTTTGGTATGCCTGGCGATATTATTTATTGGCGTGCTGCACCTGTTCAATCAGTGCCAGGTTTTAAAGCGGAAAAGTTATTTTCACAGGGTAAAATTGTAATAAAATCTGATAATGCTCTTGCACTTAATGAAAGTGTAAAAACTGTTTTTGATAAAAAAGCCGAAAAAATCACTCAGAAAAGTATAGAAAGTGATTCTAGTGTAAAAACTACTCAGAAAACTACAATCGATGAGCTTCCAAAGGCTACTAAAGTTGAAGCAGTGGAAAAAACAAAAATCATTGTAGAAACGGAAAATCCTAATTTTGAAAAAAAGATTCAGGAAGTTGAAATTTTAAAGGAACTGGAAAAAGAACGTCTTCTGAGGGAACGCCTTGAAGCAGAAAGACTTGAAAAAGAGCGACAGGAAAAGGAAAGACAAAAGCGTCTTGAAGAAGAAAGACGTCTGGCCGAAGAAAAAAGACTTGCTGAACAGAGAAAAGCTGCAGCAGAAAAGGCATCAAAAAAAGAAGCAGAAAGAAAATTAAAAGAAGAAGAACGTAGAAAAGCAGAACTTGAAAAGCAGCGTCGTGCCGAAGAATTGAGGCGGCAGGAAGAAGAAAAACGTCTTGCTGCTGAAAGAAAAAAGGCAGAAGAAGAAAAACGACTTGCAGAAGAAAAACGTCGTAAGGAAGAAAAACTTGCGGAAGAGAAGCGCAGAGAAGCTGAAAAGCTTGCCGAGCAGAAACGTATTGCAGAAGAAAAACGTCTGGAAGAAGAGAGACGTTTAGCAGAAGAAAAGCGTATTGCAGAACAAAAAAGAGCAGAAGAAGAGGCAAGACTTCTTGAAGAGCAAAAACGTAAGGAAGAAGAAAAGAGAATTGCTGAAGAGAAGCTCCGTGAGGCGCTGAGGAAGGCCGAAGAAGAGCGGAAGGCGGAAGAGGCGCGGGTTGCTGCCGAAAAGCAGAAGGCAGAAGAAGAAAAGCGTAAAAAGGAAGAGCAGCGTCAGGCAATTTTAAAGATGGCCGAAGAAGCCAGAAAGAAAGAAGAGTTGAGACTTGCTCAGGAAAAACAGAAGGAAGAAAAAGAACGCCGTGCCGAAGAAGAGCGCAGACTTGAAGAAGGACGTTTAATTGAAGCTGCACGTCAGGAAGAGCTTCGTATTCAGGAAGAAAATAGAAAAAAAGAAGAGCTGCTTATGCTTGAGCAGGCAAAAAAATATGAAGAAGAGCGTCTCGCCGAGGAAGCCCGTCGTTTGGAAGAAGAACGAAAAGCTGAAGAAGAACGTAAAGCCCGTGAAGAAGCAGCTAGACTTGCAGAATTGGAACGTATTGAAGGCACAAGACTTTTGAATGAATCTCTGCGTCTTGCAGAAGAGCTTAAAGCTCAGCAGGATACTTCTGCACTTGCTGCAGAAGTTGTCAGCAATGTAGCTGAGACTGTTGATACAGGAAAAAAATCAGAAGAAACAATTCGAACTGAAGAAGCACTTAAGAGAGCAAAAGAAAGAAGTGAAGCTGAATCGTCTGTAGAGGCTGAAGCGGTTGCTAAAAATACAGAAGAAGATGAAGCACAAAAAGCAGCTTCCGCAAAGGAAAGACTCTTAAAAATTACAGAGAAATCTCCTCTACTTACAGCTCCAGAGGCTAATCAGATATTCACAGACGCTGATTTTACAAAAGGTCCGAGAATTGTATTTAGCTGGAAAGAGATTGAAGGTGCAATGGCTTATAGATTTGTAATTAAAAATGAAGCTGGAAAAGCACTGCTTGTAAAAACCTTGAATACTAACAGATATATTCTTTCTGATAGAATTTCTCTTGTTTCTGCTGATGGAATTTATGAATGGTCTGTAACTGCTTTGACTAAGGTTGATAATAAGACTTATGCAAGTAAAACCAGCAACCGTAAAATGAAAATCCAACTTTTCGAAGTTAAGGCTGCTAATATTGATACAAGCAATTTAGTTACCGGGAAATAAGCCCCGGTAAAGATTTATCGCTGCAAGGTTCCGTCATGAATCTTTTTTGCAGTCTCTTCATTAGTGAGAATGCGTACAAGTTCCATAGCGAATTCTTCAGCGGCACCTGCACCACGGCTTGTAACAAGCTGTCCATCCGTGATAAAAGGTTTATCAGAATATCCAGAAAGATAATCTTTATTTGCTTCTCCCTGCATATCTGGATAACAGGTCCATTTTTTGCCTTTTAGAATATTTGTTTTACCCAAAACTACAGCCGGAGATGCACAGATTGCAGCAACAAGTTTTCCCTCTGCGTAGCATTTTTCAAGATGTTTGCGTAATTCTTCAGAAGCAGCAAGATTTTGAGCTCCAAGAGAACCGCCCGGACAGATAACACAATCTGGAAGATTATTATCAGCTTCTGCAAGATATTCCTCCATTGTTGTATCTGTGATTATAGGCAGTTTGTGAGAACTTACTGCAATATCAGGCTGCTGTGTCTGAGGAGACGGAATTAAAACTGTTGTAACTTTAACCCCAGCTCGTCGTAAATAATCTAAAGGTGTGATAGCTTCAACTTCTTCAAATCCATCTGCAAAAAAAATTGCTGCTGTTTTCATGTGTTTCTCCTCGAATATATATTTGCTGCTTATTAGTCTGCTAAACAGGCATCTAAATCTGCTTCTATCTGTTTTCTGTCAAGGTGACGTCCGATTACAACAAGTTTAATCATTCTGTCGCCGACTTTTTCATCCCAGTCTTTTTTCATTTCAGGATTTTCTTTTAAAACTCTTTCTTGTTCACGTTTAGGGCAGGAAGCAAGCCACTGTCCAGAATAACCAGCCTGAATCTGTCTGCCTGATGTTTCAAGAACCATAGCCATGTCATCTTCATCACTGAACCAGATTACACCTTTTGAACGGATAATATTTCTAGGCCAGCGGGAAGCATACTGATCAAGCTTTGAGCGGTCAAATGGCTTACGGCGGTAATAAACAAAGGAACCGATTCCGTATTCATCTTCGGCTTCACCTTCATGCTTGTGTTCATGGTGATGATGGTGGTGTCCCTCATGGTGGTCATGCTCATCGTCATCATCATCGTCATCATGGCCATGATGTTCATGTTCATCGTGATGTTCGTCATGCTCGTCGTGGTGATCGTGATCATCATCATCGTCATCATCTTCTTCGGCATCGTGTTCTTCCAGAGCTTTTACCCAACCGGCAGAGGCATATACTGTTTCAAAATCAAAACGACCTGTACCAATAATATCTTCAACAGGAACTTCGCAGCGGGTAGTCTCAAGAACTTTAACAGTTGGCTGAATCTTGTTGATTACAGCGCGAACCATTTTCAACTGCTCTTCGGTAACAAGGTCACATTTATTTACAATTAATGTTGAACAGAATTCAATCTGCTGAATAAGGAGGGACTCAATATCTTCTTCATCGATATTATCTTTGAGGAGAGCTTTTCCTTCATCAAATTCTTCTACAAGACGGCTTGCATCAACAACGCCTACAACATTGTCCAAAGTTCCGATATCAATAGATTCAATTGCTGATGCAATAGGCATTGGTTCGCAAACACCGGAAGCTTCAATGAGAATGTAATCAAACTTACCTGTTTTCATTAAGTTTTCGATTTGGTTAACCATGTCAGATTTTAAGGTACAGCAGATACATCCATTTGTAAGTGGAACAAGACTGCTTGAATCTTCAATTTTTGCTTCTTTTGAAATAAGTCTTTCATCAACATTAACTTCACCGATATCATTTACAATAACGGCTACCTTATAACCTTTCTGATTTGTAAGAACTCTGTTCAAAAGGGTAGTTTTTCCAGCTCCCAGATAACCGCAGAGTAAAGTGATAGGAATCTTCTTTTTTGCCATATTTATATATCTCCAAAAAATTTATCAATTATAGTTTAAATATAATAAAAGAAAGGCAAAGTGAAAAGTATTTTTTGAATGTATTTTCTATAGAATAAAATGCATAAATATTGTATATTTTTTGTATAAATATACAATCTGAGGATGTTATGAAAGAACGCCAGTTAAGATTAAAGGCAATAAAAAGTTTAATAAAAAACAATACAATAGAAAGCCAGGATGATTTGCTTGCTTTACTCTTAAAAGAAGGATTTGATGTTACTCAGGCTACTTTAAGCCGTGATTTAAAATTATTAAAAGTTGGAAAAGTGCCGGATGGAAAATCAGGTTATATGTATGCCATGCCGGGCGATGATGAAAATGGTGAATCAGAAGCAATTTATGTTCAGGATTTTTTACGAGGTTATGTAAGTATTGACTGGAGTGGAAATATTGTTGTTATAAAAACTTTCCCTGGACATGCTAATACAGTTTGTAATGCAATTGATAATTTAAATATGGATGAGATTTTGGGAACTGTTGCCGGTGATAACTGTATGTTCGCTTGCCTGCGAGAAGGTGTTACTGGAAAGGATTTTATGGCCAAATTGCGAAAACACATCCCAGGAATTGAAGAAGGATAATGCATCGCTTTTCCCCTTGTTTCTAAATTGATTTTCAGTTAAATTATTTCTATGTTATTTACTAGTACAAGAAATAATCAATTAATTGTGCCTTTTTCTACAGCGGTAAAATCCTGCATACCAGAAGACGGCGGGGTTTTTGTTCCTGCTCTTTCTTCAATTGAGGATTTACGACGCTGGATTTATTATATTGACGAAACAACTTCATTTTCATCTGTTGCGGGAACTTTAACTTCTGCCTTTATTCAGGATGAGTTTTCTCCTATTATTTGTGAAACAATTGCGACTTCTGCATTTCCGTTTGAACCTGTCGTAAGACAGCTGGATGAACATTTGTTCTGCATGGAATTATTTCATGGTTATACAGGCTGTCACAGGGATTTTGGTGTAAGTTATTTATGCTCATATCTGGAAACAACCAGTGAACTCAACGGTGGAAATACTATTTTTGTTGAATATACTAATGGTGAGCTAGGCGCCTTACTTTCTAAAGTTTTAAAAGGTAAAAAGCATATTAAAGCTCTTCTGGTGTATAAAAAGGGCACTGTTCGTGGTCTTACTGAAGATGATTATGCCTGGAATGGCGGAAATATTTATCCTGTTGAAATGGAAGGTACAGAAAAGGAAATAAAAAATGTCATCCGTGAGGTTTTTGCCGACAGGGATTTTGTAAAAATGCATAATTTGTCTCTGGCAAATACTACCAATATTGGACGACTTCTAGCTCAGGTCTTTTATTTTCCTTATGCCTTTGCTCAGGTTAAACACAAAGTTGATGGTGATATTTTTTATGCACTTGATGCTGGAAATTATTCCACTCTAGTTGCAGGACTTTACAGTTGGCGTTTTGCTCTTCCTTTAAACGGCTTTTATCTTCCTTCAACTTCTGCTTTGTTTATGAACCTTGCGGAAAATCCTGTAGTAATGGATTCTGTCGTTGATTTTGATAAAAGACAAAGTGCAAATCCTGTAGATCCTGCAAATCTTGAAAGGCTTGAATCTTTTTTTGGTAAGCATAATCCAATGCTGCGTTCTTTTGTTACTCCAGTTACTGTAACTGAACGTGACCGTGAAAAAGCTGCAAAGGAACTTTTTATAAAATATGGAGTTTTTGCAGAAGAAGGTACAGCCAGTGCTTATGCAACTATTCAACAAAACAGGGGAACTATTTATTCAGATGATGATAATTACATTCTTATTTCTCAGAAGCATCCTAGTTTGAGTATTGATTATTGTCGTCATGTTATTGGTGAAGTTCCTGAGATGCCGGATAATATTAAGGCAAGTCTAGTTCCGGTATATCTGGGACGTCCTGTTTTGAAAAGTGCGGATGAACTTAAAAGAATAGCCGAAAGTTTATTCTAAATACTTTTTATCATATTCGGAAATTGGAATTGGTTTACTGTAGTAGTAACCTTGAATAATTTCACAGCCGAGTTCCCGCAGCCGGTTAACCTGGTTTTTGTTTTCTGCTCCTTCTGCAAGGCAAACAAAGCCCAGTTCTTTTGCAAGAGTTATAATGTGACGCAGGACTATAATATCTTCCATACGCTCATTTTCTGTTGCAATGTTGTCAACAAAGCTTTTATCAATTTTTAGGGTATCAATTGGTATTTGAGTAAGGAGCGAAAGGGAAGAGTAGCCGGTTCCAAAATCGTCCATGGAAATTTTAAAACCACGGCTGCGAAGTTCTTCCAGTACACTAATCATATGTTCCATATCATCGTAGGTAGCACTTTCGGTAAGTTCAAAATCAATGTACTTGTGTTCAACCCCATAATGGTCAACAATATTTACCAGCTTGTCAATTAGACATGGATCATACAAACAACTGCGAGAAAGATTTACTGAAATTGGATATAGTTTTTTTTCTTCTTTTTTCCATTTTGCAAGAGCAGCACAAACTTTTTTTAGAACTATATCATCAATTTTAGCAATTGAACCATTTTTTTCAAAAAAAGGAATAAAGCGATAAGGCGGCAGAAATTCTTTATTTTTATAATTCCAGCGGATTAAGGCCTCTGCTCCTTTTAAGCTTTCTGTTGAAATATCAATCTTTGGCTGAAGGTAAACAAGAAATTCATCTTTTTCGATTGCTGTTTCGACGTAAGCCTGTATATAGTTTCCCCAGGAAAGGTCATCATGCATTTTATCGGTGTAAACTATAATTTCAGTCTGCTTTTGGTTCGTGGCAAGTGCTTGTGCCATTTTTGCATAATCTGCAACCCGGTTACCAGAAAGCATTGCGCGCTGCATAGGAACAAGTCCGCATTTATAATAAATTTTATAATATGGATCTTCTTCGAGAAAAGAAATACTTTCAAAGAAATCTTTGAGTTTTTGAATTAACTCTTTTTCTGGTAAATCTTTGAGAATCATCGCAAAATTATCATTGTGACATCGGCAGCTGGAAATAATAAAATCTGATTTTTTGAAAGCTTTTACAATGTTAGATAAAACCTTATTGGCAGCAATATGTCCGTAGGCTTCATTTATAACCCGGAATTCCTTTATATCAAAATGTGCAAAGGCATAGTCATTTATTCCCATGTCAGTAGGAACTTCAAGATAGGCTTCCAGATAATTCCAGTTATAGTCTCCTGATATCAAATCTATAAAGGCGGTCTTATACAGCATTTCTTTTTCAAACTTAGAAATATCATCATGCATAATATGAACAGCCTTGTCATTGTAAAGCTTCCATTCATGTAATAGTCTGTTCTTTTTATAGCTGTGAAAAACACTGATTACTTTGGCATCTTCTTTCATGCATAAATCACTGTAGGGTCTGTGCGCATTATCTTCTTTTTCAATATCTGAAAAAAGCTTTTTTATTAGCGGAAAACTTATTTCCACATCATCATCAATTTCTACTGAATAAAAAAAGGCTGCATCAAGTTGGATTGTCTTGAGATCTTGCGGATATTGAACCCGTGAATCATTAGCCCTGAATTCAATTCCAATTACTTCCTCTTTGATTCCATCTATAAAAAACACTCCAGGATAATCATAGGTTCCAAAAGCATTCGAATATTTTGCAATTATTTCGGGAGTTTGACCGGTATAAAAAGCCTGAATTTCTTCCTTTGTAGCTTCGGTATAATAGAGGATTCGACTTGGTTTAAATAACTGATTTAGTTTATTAATAAACATAAATTTATGATAACATAAAAATATATAACCGACCACTTTTTTGTGTAGATTTATACCGTAATTGTAAACCTATGTTATTTTTTGAAGCTGTTGTGTGGGGTATTATGGCGACATGGAAAGGAAAAATCTTGTAAAGCGTATTTTGATGTCGCTTTTTGGTGTAATAATCTGTGCAATCAGTGTTGGAATTTTTAAGATTGCAGCCCTTGGTGTAGATCCCTTTCAGTCTTTTATGGCTGGCTTAGACGCTCTGGTGCCGATTAAGTTTGGAACTCTTTATGTGATTGCAAATGCAGTTCTTTTTATTTTTATGCTGATTTTTGACCGTCACTATATCGGAATTGCAACTTTTATCAATTTGTTTTTGCTGGGCTATATTACTCAGTTTACCTACGAGTTTTTGCAGACTTTGATTGTTGAACCTGCTATTTGGGTTCGCGTACTTTGTCTGATTGTCGGTGTTGTGATTATCTGCTTTGGTTCTGCCTTTTATATGACTGCAGACCTTGGTGTTTCTACTTATGATGCTGTTGCCCTGATTATTGTGAATACATGGAAACGCGGTAAATTCCAGTATGTGAGAATTATTACTGATGTGGTATGTGTTCTTCTTGGCGTGGGACTCTTTCTGCTTTCTGGTGGGGGTGTGAAGGGGATTATCGCAATTGCCGGAGTTGGAACTATAATTACTGCATTTTTTATGGGTCCGCTCATTGAGTTTTTCAATGTGCATTGTGCACGCCCTGTTTTGAATGGAAAAAATAAAAAGGAGGAATATATGAAAGAAACTTTGAAAGTTTTAGAAAGTCGCCGCAGCTGCCGCAAGTTTAAGAACGAAATGCTGCGTGAAGAAGATTTAAATGCCATCATCCGTGCTGGAACTTTTGCTCCAACTGGAATGAATAAACAGACACCAATTATTATCGCCGTAACAAACAAAGACTTGCGAGACAAAATCAGCGAAGAAAACAGAAAGATTGGTGGTTGGAAAGAGGGCTTTGACCCATTCTATGGTGCGCCTGTAATTCTGATAGTTCTTGCTAATAAGGCTGAGTGCCCTACCTACATTTACGACGGTTCCCTTGTAATGGGAAACCTCATGAATGCTGCAGAGTCCCTGGGAATTGGCTCAATCTGGATTCATCGTGCAAAAGAAGAGTTTGAAAGTGACTTTGGAAAGAAGTTGCTGGCAGATTTGGGAGTCGATGGTGACTTTGAAGGAATCGGTCATGTTCCTCTTGGCTATGTGGATGAAGGCGGTGTGAAAGCTGCTGCTCCACGCAAAGAGAATTATGTTTATTGGGTGAAATAATTCAGATGTCTGATTTATAATGAAAAGACCGCAGTTTGAAGCTGCGGTCTTTTTGTTTATTTCTTACTTGTTTTTTTAGCAGTCTTTTTCTTTG
>JAEEGK010008801.1_pt1 | contig 23753 bp, 13 predicted proteins | sample 8958771 | NCBI WGS metagenome assembly JAEEGK01 (sample SAMN16246547, study PRJNA631951) | gut metagenome | biome: gut microbiome; feature: rumen; material: SC-attached | host: Bos | place: Iran: Karaj | collected 2018-10
ATTCCTCAAAATAATAGTTTTAATGGAAATCAAATAAAAAAAAATAATATATTACAAAGAAGTCAATCTCAAAAAACATATGAATACGTTAAAAAATTTTTATAACCCAAAAATTACTTTTTAAAAATATATCATATATAAATAAATACCAAATAACAAATTAATATATAAATAATATAATAAACTATTTTTAAAAAAAAAAAATTATTTTAAAAAATAGAAAAAAAAATATGAGATTCATAATTCAAAGAGTAAAGCATGCTTCAGTGACAGTAGAAAATGAAGTAGTAGGAAAAATTGGTCCAGGATTAATGATTTTAGTAGGAATAACAGAAGGAGACACAGATGAATTTATAGATCACATAACAGATAAATTTTTAAATTTACGTTTATGGGATGATTCAAAAGGTGCGAGATGGAAAGAATGTGTAAAATCATTAAATTATGAAATTTTATTTGTATCACAATTTACTTTATATTCAATTTTTAAAGGAAATAAACCAGATTATCATTTTGCTATGAATGGTGAACCTGCTAAAATTTTATTTGATAAAATTGTTGATAATGCTAAAAAAAAATATGATCCTAATAAAATTCAAACTGGAACTTTTGGTGCAATGATGGAAGTTGATTTGTGTAATGATGGTCCTGTTACTATTCAATGGGAATATCCTGGGGATGTTGCTGAAAAAATTGAACAGAATAATAAAAAGAAAGGTAATGTTAAAGATAATAAAAAAGAAAAGAAAGATGATAAGGATATTGAAAAGAAAAAATTGGAAAAAATAGAAAGAAGAAAGGAAAAGAAAGAGAAAAAAAATAATAAAGAAGAGAAAAAAGAAGATAAAAAAGAAGATGATAAAAAATTAGATGATAAAAAAGAAGATGATAAAAAAGAAGAAGATAAAAAATTAGATGATAAAAAATTAGAAGATAAAAAAGAAGATGATAAAAAAGAAGATGATAAAAAAGAAGATGATAAAAAAGAAGATGATAAAAAAGAAGATGATAAAAAAGAAATAAATGAAATTGATACTACAAAAAAAAATGAATAAAAAAAAATAATAAAAAAATATATTAAATATTCAATAATAAAAATAAAATTTATTTTTAAATCCTTAATCTAATCCTTCAATATTATCTTTTTCAGGTACATTATCTAAAATAGAATTATCCTTTATTTCATTGATAATTTCATTAAGTTTATTTTTAAAAGTTTCAAAATTAATTTTTTCATCATCAGAATCTTCTTTTTTAAAAGTACTAATAAATTCATTTTTTTCACTATCATTTAAATAAATTTGCTTATTGTTTAAAAACTTAAAAAAGTCTTCAGCCTTTATTCCATTTTCATTTTCATCTAATTCAATCATTTTTGAAAAATAATTATTTATATCTTCATCTTTAACTAATTTAGCTAATTGTTTTAATTTATCATTTAAATTACTTTCATTATTATTTTTATCTTCAATAACGTTTTCATTATTATTTTCTTTATCATCTTCATGAATAATTTCAAAATTATCTTCTTCTTCTTCATCATTATTTTCATCTTTCTTTTCTTCAACATTTTCTTCTTTTTTTGTTCCTTCTAAATTAACTTCTTCATTATTGAATTCAGCATTTTCTTCTTCTTTATTTTTATTTTCAATCTCTTCATTCTTATTTTCATCCTCATTTTCTACTTCAATCTTAGGTTCTTTATCAATCACTTCAAGATCATTTTTATCTTCTTTTTCATTTTCTTCATTAATATTTTTTTTTTCAGTAGTATCTTCATTATTATTTTCTTCTTCAATTTTAACTTCATTATCTACTGGTTTAAGCTCATTATTTTCTTCTTCTTTATTTACTTCTTCAATTTTAACTTCATTATCAACTGGTTGAAGCTCATTATTTTCTTCTTCTTTATTTTCTTCTTCTTTATTTACTTCTTCAATTTTAACTTCATTATCAACTTGTTGAAGCTCATTATTTTCTTCTTCTTTATTTTCTTCTTCTTGATTTACTTCTTCAATTTTAACTTCATTATCAACTGGTTGAAGCTCATTATTTTCTTCTTTATTTTCATCAATATTTTTAACTTCATTTTCAACTGGTTCAATATATTTATGTTCTTCTTCTACTTCTTTATTTTCTTCTTCTTCAATTTTTACTTCATTATCAACTGGTTGAAGATCATTATGTTTTTCATTATTATTTTCTTCTTCTTCAATTTTTACTTCATTATCTACTGGTTTAAGATCATTATGTTTTTCATTATTATTTTCTTCTTCTTCAATTTTTACTTCATTATCTACTGGTTGAAGATCATTATTTTCTTCTTCTTTATTTACTTCTTCGATTTTAACTTCATTATCTACTGGTTTAAGATCATTATTTTCTTCTTCTTTATTTTCTTCTTCTTCAATTTTAACTTCATTATCTACTGGTTTAAGATCATTATTTTCTTCTTCTTTATTTTCTTCTTCTTTATTTTCTTCTTCTTTATTTTCTTCTTCTTCAATTTTAACTTCATTATCTATTGGTTGAAGATCATTATGTTCTTCTTCTTTATTTTCTTCTGTATTTTTTTCTATAATTTGAGATTGGTTATCAATTGGTTCAAATTCATTCTCATATTGTTTTACCTCATTATCATCATTTTCTATTTCTTTTTCTTTTTTTTCTTCTTCTACTTTATTATTTTCTTCATTAACATTTTCTTCTATTACAACAGGACCTATAGGCTCAAGATCATTATCTTTATTCATATTATCATCTGGATTTTTATCTCTTGATTTGTCTAATTCTTCCATATAATAGTTTTCTTCTTTTTCTTTTCTTTCTTTATCTTCTTTTTCTTTTTTTTCTCTTTCTTCTCTTTCTTTTTTTTCTCTTTCTTCTCTTTCTTTTTTTTCTCTTTCTTCTCTTTCTTTTCTTTCTCTTTCTTCTATTTCTTTTCTTTCTCTTTCTTCTCTTTCTTTTCTTTCTCTTTCTTCTCTTTCTTTTCCTTCTCTTTCTTCTGATTCATGTTCTTCTTCTCCTTGTTCTTTGTGGAGGAGTTTATCTAAAAATTTATAAAAGTCCATAACATTAAATTCATTTTCTTTTGTCATTAATAATATTTCTTCAGAAATTTCATTTAAACCACATTCATTAATACCTTTTTTCATATCATTAAAACTAATATATCCATCATTTTTATTATCATAATTTAAAAAAATTTGTTTAGTTTTTTCAAAATCTAAATTTTTATTTTCTAAAAATTCCATTACTTCATCTTCACTTTTTAAATTATTATTTTCAAAAAATTCTTTTAAAATTTCACTTTGTTCTCTTTTAATTTCATCTAATTTTTTAACTCCTTCAAAACTTTTATTTGCATAATCTAAAATTAAACTTTTATCTTCTTTTTTTTCAATTTGTAATAATCTAATAATATTATCTGCATAATAAATTTTAAGATCTTCAACAGTTGATAAATCTGATAAAGGTTTTAAAACATATTGTTCAAATTTTTTTTCACTTTTTATTTTTCTTTTTTTCATTTCAATATATAAATGATATAATTCTGGATTTGATTCTTCTTCTTCTTCTTCTTTTTTATCTTTTTTTTTTTCTTCTTCTTTTTTTTCTTCTTTTTTTTCTTCTTTTTTTTCTTTTTCTTTTTTTTTCTTTCTCTCTTCTAATAATCTTCTTTTATCTTTTTCAGCCATATTTTCTTCGTATTCTTCTGGTTTTTCTAAATCCTTATATTCTTCCATTTTTCTTTCATTATAATCTAATAATTTAACTCTATCTTTTTTTTGTTGTTCTATTTGGTCATTTAATTTCTTTTTCTTTAAATCTCTTTCTAAAATCATTATTCTTTTATTTCTTGCATCTAATTCTTTTTCAAGTTCCATAATTCTTTTCTCACTTTGTTGAACATTTCTATCATTTTTTTTATTTAAAACATTAATTTTTTGAGTTTGTTTATTTTTTAAAGTAATTAATTTTTTAATATCTGTATCTCTTTTCTCATAAAAATTAATTTTATCTAAAGCATCTTCTAATTTTTGTTTAATAATATTCATTTCTTCTGCATAAATATCTCTTTCTCTTTCTAATTCACTTACTTTAGATGATTTCATATCTCTTTTTAATTTTTTAATTTCTTCATCTTTTTCTTGATTTTCTTTTACTAATTGTTTACATCTCATTTTTAAATTTGATATTAATGCTTCACTTAATAATTTCATCTTTTCATCTTTTTCTTTTTGTTCTTTTTCATTTTCTTCTTTTGCAATTTGTTTTCTTTCTTCTTCTGTTAAAGTATTTATTATTTTTTTTCTAGTTGTTCTTTTTTTTTGATAAGTATTTTCATTATCTGAATCAAAATTAAAATCATCATTTAATTCATTTCCTTGATTATCTGATTTAAAAGTTTGATAATTTTGATTTTCTGTTTTGAAAGTTTGATAATTTTGAGTATCATTTTTAAAAGTTTGATAATTTTGATTTTCTGTTTTGAAAGTTTGATAATTTTGAGTATCATCATATTTTTCATCTTCTTTCTTATTTTTTTTATCTTCAAATTGTTTATTATTGTATTCATTTAACATTTTATTTTGTTTATTAATTGTTTCTTTTTGATGATGATTTTCAATTATTGTCATTCTATATTGAGCATTCAAATTATTTAATTCTGTTTGTAATTTAATACATCTATCTAATAATTGTTCTCTTTCCCAATATGGATGCTGTATTGAAAATTTTTTTGAGTATTTGAAACTTTTTCCTAAGTGATCTTCACCTTTTCTTTGAGTTACTGAAGGAAGTTTATCTTTTGAATCTAATAATTGAGGATTTGTTTTTTTTAATGATTGAGATGTATATGGACGAGACTTTTTATTATCTTTGTTTATATTTGTATATCTATAATTTGGATTATAATTAGGTTTCATTTTTATTTTTTATTTTTTTTATATTTTTTTTATTTATTTGTTTTATTTTTTTTTTGTATATATTTTTTAGTTTTATTTTTGATTATTTATATAATAGAAATGTAGTTTTAATTTATTTTTCATATATTTTAAAAAATATAAATTTTTAATAATGAAAAATAATAATATATATCTTGATTTAAAGAAATTTAGAATTTTTAAATAAAAAAATAAAAAAAACTAAAAAATCTTATTTAGAAATTCCACAAGCTAAATCTAACTTATTACAAGTTTCTTCTAACAAAGTAAGTAAATTTTCTTCAGTTGCTTCTCTTTGTTTTTTTTCATTTTCCAACTCACTTTTAATTTTATTAATAATACTTCTTAACATATCCAAAAATGCTTCTTCAGTTTCTTCTCTAGCTTGTTTTTCACTACCAACAAGAGAATTTAATTTCAAAAATTCATCATCAATCATTTTATTTAAAGTACTATCACCTTCTTCACGATCACTTTGTTCATTTTTCATTTGTTCAACAATTTTAGGAACTTCAGTTTCTAAATAAAACTTAAAATTTTCAATTGATTCATTTCTATTTCTTTCTTCTTTAGCAAGTTCATTTTTTAAAATATTAAATCTATCATCAATTTGATTAACTAAACGATTTTGCATATCTTCTCTTTCTTTTGCTTCATTATTTAATTTTTGTCTTAATTTTGCTTCTAAATTTGAAATATATTGTGTTCTTTCTTCATATGATTGTTCAAATCTTTGTCTGTCTTCTTCAATATTTTGAATTATATTTGATATTTGTTCTTTTATTTGATTAAATGTTTTAAATGTCATTTCATTTGATTCCATTGATTTTTCATCAAGTGATGCTAATCTTGATTCTACTTCTTCATATTTTGCATTTTTATCATTTTCTATGTTAAAATGTATATTGTTTAGTTTTTGAGATATTTTTTCTAGTCTTTCTAAATTTTGGTTTGTTTTGAAACTTGATCCCATGTTTTGAGATTGGTTTATTCCTGATTTATTTAAACCTGATGTATTCATTTTTTTTTTTATGTATTATATTTTTTTATTTTTATATTTTTATATGATTAGATTTAAATTGAATATTTGATATTTTATTGTATATTATATTTTATAATTTTATATTAATTATTTTTTATTAATATTGTTTTTAATCTAATAAAAGAATAAATTAATAATTATTATATATTATTATCTATAATAGTAATAATATAATTATTTCCCAACTAAAGCAATTATTAATTTTTTATAATTAATTTCTCCATCTTGTTTATATTCATTTAATAATTCATCTATTTCATTTTCTTGAAGTGGTTCTCCTAAAGTTAAAAAAGCTTGTTTAATATCTTCTTCTTTACAAGTTCCTTTATTATTAGGGTCTAAAAATTTAAATGCTTGAATTATATCATCTTTATTTATTTTTTGTGATAATTTTAAAGCACAAAGTTCTTCAAAACTTTCATAATTATAAATTGAAATATTATTTAATGTCGTTTCTAATTCCTCTTTAGGAATAAATATTCCTAAAGTTTTAATTGCATCTGAAAAATCTTCTTTTGATAATTTTCCATCTTTATCAGTATCATAATAATTAAAAATTTCTTTACATTGAATTTGTTTTTCTTTTGGAAAAGAAGTCATAAAAAAAATAATTCAAAAAATATAATTGTTATTAAATATATTATTATAATTTAAGTTTATAAGAATACTTTTTTCATTTTTAATTTAAATTTTAGATTAATAATAAAAGAAAAATTATAATTTAATAATGAAAAATGTAAAATTTAATAATAAAAAATCTAAAAGAGTGATGAGTAAAAAAGAATTTGGGTTACAAATAAATTTAGGAGAACAAATTGAAGAAAAAGTTAAAAATTATACAATTTTATTAAGAAAAAATAATAATAATAAATTTAAAAAAGAAGATTATTTGGAAAAACAAAATAGAAATTTTTCTTTTTATTCTTCTAGTTCTGGTGATTATAGTAATGATTATTATGATAAATTTTTAATTCAATTAAATAGTTTAAAAAATACATGTATAAAATCTATTACTCCTGATAATAAAAATATTCAAAAAAAATTAAAAGAAGACAATTTAAGAATTGATAAAAAAAATAATATAGATATTCATCAATCAAATATATTAACAAACAAAAAATATAAAACTATTTTAAAACAAAATTTAAAAAATAAAGAAATAAAAAAATCTATAGTTAAAGAAAATGAAGAAAAAATTAAAAATAAAGAAGAAAATATTTCTTCTAAAAATATAATACAAGATAATAAAAATAATAATAATGAAAAAGAAAAAGTAAATGATTTAAAAATAATAACAGATGAAATAAAATCATATATTAATGATAAACCTCAAAAAACAATTTATTTTGAAAAAATAATATCTCCACTTAGTAAAAAAAAAAATACAATTAAAGATGATTCAAATGTTGTTAATTCAAATAAAGAAATTGAAAAGAAAAAAACAAAAAATTTTTCTTCAATAAAAACTAAAAAATCTCTTTTTAAACAAAATAATAATTCTTTATCTAATTCTTTAAAAAATAATCATAATAGTACAAAAATAAAAAGACAAACTAGTCTTAAAAATGATAATTTAAAAGAAAAAGATAAAAAAAGTTTGATTAGAAAAATAACTGATTCTTTAGAAGAAACACATATAAAAAATTATTTATTTCATCCTAAAAAAATAGATGTAGAAAATTTATTAAAAAAAAAAAAGAAAAATAATATTGAAAAAAAAGATAAATTTAAATTAAATGATAATAGTTTTACTAAAATTCCAACACCTTCAAAAAAAGAAACATTAATAATTAATACAAAAAAAAAGAATTTATTTTGTTGTATACCTCTATGTTAATACTTATTTTTTGGTAATAATTAGATGAAAAAAAAAAATTATTTATATAAATAATATAAATAAATTCTCTTATCTTATTATTTTTATTCAGTTTTAAAAAATTTAAAATAAAATTTATTTTTTTTAAGATTGTAAATATAATTAAATATATAATACAAATAAAAAAAAAAATACATTTATTTCTTTGAATATATCATTCCATAATTTGCATTAGTGTATTTTGGTTTTTTATCTTTCATATTTAACAATTTCAATTTTTTAGTACTACTTAATCCATTATTATTTAATAACTCTTTTAATTCACTAATTTCTTGTTCTTTAATATCTAATTCATTATTTAATTTTGAAATTGTTTCTAAATCTTTTTCTCTTGGTGGTCTTGTAGAAATATAATTTTCTAATTCATCAATTTCTTTTTCTAAATGTTCATTTTTTTGTTGTAAAATATCCATTGCTTCCATAAAATCTTTTTTCATTTTTGTAAAAATTTCAACTTGATATTTTTTAAAATATTCTTCTTTTTTATTTCTTTCTTCATCTTTTTTAATTATTTGTTTTTTTAAAGTTTTAATTGCTTCTTCATATTCAGTTATTTTATTATTATTTCCTTTTAATTTCATATTTTCTATTTTTAAATTTGATAATTCACCATCATATTTTAATTGAAGTTCATTTAATGATAATGAATGATTAAAATTAATTCTTTCTAATTCTTCTTTATGTTTATTTTCTAATGATTCTTTATCATCATTTTCTTTTTTATTATTTTCTAATTTTATTTTCATTTCTTCATTTTCTTTTTTTATATTATTATTTTCTTTTTTGGATTTTTCAATTTGTTTTTTTAAGTCTTCATTTTCTTTTTTTAAATTTGAATTTTCTTTTTTGGAAATATCAATTTGTTTTTTTAAGTCAATATTTTCTTTTTGTGATGTGTCATTATCATTTGATATTTTTAATAATTGATTATTTATTTCAGTTTTTTCTTTTTCCATTTGATATATTTTATCTTTAAATCCTTGTAAATTTGATATATCTTCATTTTTCGATTTTAATTCATTTTTTAATTGATTTAATTCTTCATTTAATTTATTTATTTCTTCATTTAATTTTTTTATTTCCTCATTTAATTTATTATTTTCTTCTTTTGATTTATTTATTTCATCATTGTATTTGCTTTGTAATTGTTCATTTGTTTTATTCCCATCATTAATTTTATTTTGTAAATCTTCTAAAGATTTATTTATTTTGGTATTTTCATTTTTTAAATTTTGATTATTTTCTTCACTTGATTTTAAATTAGATTCAATTATTTTTATTTTATCATCATAATTCTTTTTTAAATTTTCTATTTCTTTTAAATTTGAATTTTTTAAATTTGACATTTCTATATTTGTTTGTTCTAATTGTGATTGTGTTTCAATTAATTTTTGTTCTTTTTCTTTTAAAATTTTAACTTCATCATATAATTTTTTATTATCTTCTTGTAATTTTTTTATTTCTTCACTATTTGTTGTTTTTAAATTAAGAAAATCTTGATTTTCCTTTGTTAAAGTTTCATTCTTTTTTTGTAATTCAAGATTTAAAACTTTATAATTATCATTTTCTTTTTTTAATAAATTATAATCATTTGTAAGTTTTATTGAATTTGTTTCTTTAAGAGAATTTTCTTTTTTAAGATTATTAATAATTTTATCTTTTTGAGTTATTAATTCTTTATTTTTATTATTTAATTCATTAATTTCATTTTGATAATTTTTTTTTGTATTTTCTAATTCTTCTTCTATTCTTTTTTTTTCTAAATTAAAATTTTTAGATTGATTTTCACTATTTATTTTTATTTTATTAATTTCTTCTTGAGAATTATTTTTTAAATTATTCAATTCTTCATTCATTTTTTTTATTTTTTCTTCATAATCAGACACCATTTCTTTTTCTTTTTGAAGAGTTTCTTCTTTATATTTATTAAATTGATTTATAAATTCATTTTTTTCCCCTTCAATTTTAGTTTCAATTTCTTTTATTTTTTCATCAATTTTATTATTATCTGATAATTGTTTTATTTTATTTTTACATTTTTTTAATGCTATATTTGATTCTCTTACTAAATTTTCAATTTCTTTATCATATGTTAATGCTATAGATTCAATTGTTGCTTGACTATCTAAATATTTATTATTTAAATGGAAAACTACTCTTGTTAATTGACAAATTTTAGTTTCCATTTTTTCAATCAAAATATCTTTTTCATCCATTTTTCAATTTATTTTTGTGTTAAATTTTACTTTTTTATTATTTTAAAAAATATAATTTTTGATTTATTTAAATTTTAGTAAAAATTAAATTACTTATACTTATTTAAACTATTATTTTTTATAAATTAGAATATATTAATATATTTATTTTCTGTTACATTTTTCCATAATAACTTAATTTAGTAAAAATAATTCATATATAAATAATTAAAACAGATTAATTTAAATAAAAAAAATAAAATGAGTTGTTTTCATCAAAATGAAAATTTAGAAAAATCAGTTTTTGGAAATTACTTTTGTAAAAAATGTGGAACATTAATAATAAAATCAGAAATTGAAAATGAACAAATAATGCTATTAAAAACAAATAAATATGAAGCACCAACACATATTGATCCTTTAATTCATTTATTAAAATTAAAACATTCCTCAAAAAAATATGTTCCAAAACAAATTTCAAAATTATATCATGAAATAAGAGAAGATGGAATATTTCTCCTTAAATCATTATGTTCAACTTATCAAGTAAGTGACAAAGTTTTCTTTTCTTCAATTTCATATTTAGATAGAATTATGTGTGATGTTTCAAAAATATCAAAATATGATTTTGAATTAAATGTTATTGCTTGTTTTATTTTAGCAGGAAAATTTTCTGAACTTGATGCATATCCTTTTGATTATAAATTATTTACTTCTAAAAATGGAGAATTTATTTATAATGTTGAGGATATTCAAAATGCAGAAATTTCTGTTTTAAAACAATTAAATTATGATTTATCTGATATTACAACTTTTGAAGTTTTATTAGGATTTTTACATTGTGGAATTGTTTTTGAAGAAGAAGTTTATGATATAAATGAATTAAATGATGTTTATTATTATACTTTGAAATTACTTGCTAAATTAGTTGTTTCTCATGTTTTTATTAAATTTGATCCTTATTCAATTGCATTTTCTATTATTCATTTTGCTAGAAAATATTATAATATAGAAATAGGAAGTTTGAAATATTTGAAATTTTTATATGGAATTCATTTAGTTGAATATAGTGATTGTTTTATGTATATTAAAAATTATCTTAAAAAATATGATAAAGATTATGAATTCCTCAGACCAAAATTAGTTAATAAAAATAGTTATGAGGATTTATATAGTTTAAGAAATAGTAAAAAAACTATTCAAAAAATAAATATAAATATAAATAATGAACGTGTAAATATCAAACCAATATTAACACCTTCTGCAAGAAATATAGATATTATTGATCACAATAAAACAAAAATTACTTTTGTGCCAAAGACAACAAGAAATACAAAAGTTTTATCTTAAAAGATGAAAATATTATAAATATATTTAAAAGAAAAAATTATTATATTCTGTTTGAAGAATATAATATTATAAATTAATATATATTAAAGGAATCTATTAATTATATATAAACAAAGTAAATTAAAATATATTTATATAAAAAAAACAAAAAGTAAAAATTTATAAAAAACTAAAAAAAAAATTAAAAAAAAAGATGAAAATGGAACCACCAAAAGAAGAACATCCTCGTGCAAAATCAGCTTATCCCCAGGCTCCAATAACAAATTTAACACCAGAACAATTATATAACTTATCTCATCGTATAGAAGAATGGGGAATAGAAGGTTATGAAGTACCTCGTCATTATTACTGTTACCATCAAGTAATGTGGGAAAAACAAAGAGAAAAAATATTAAATTCCCATAAGCATATTTGGCCTCCATTAGACTGGCCAAAAAAATCAGAAGACGATGATTCAAAAGTTCCTCCAAAAAGACCAAATTACTTAGACGACTTATATAAATGGTGTAATTCATATTATGATAAAAAAAGAGCAGAAGAATTAATATCTGAAAAAAATATTAATACTAAAGATTATGTAAAACCATTATTTATTGATAAAAGAAAAAGAAAAGATTTTTTAGAAAATGAAAAAAAAAAAGAAGAATGGAGAAAAAATTTACCAAAGTATCCAGAATACAAAACAGAAGCAATAGAACAAGCAGAAGAACACGCAAAAGAAGATGCAAAATTAAAGGAAATAACATATGAACAGAAAATGAAAGCAAAATATAAAATAAGACCACAAACAGCACGTTGTGATAGAGTAACAATTGTAGCAGATGCTGAATTTGTAGGAGAACAAATTCCTTTTTATAATACTGCACCTCAAGAAAGAGAATTGAAAAAAAAGTTATTTTATCCTGATAAAACTCCAACATGGAAAAGAGCACCAGCATGGAAATATCCTAAAGCAACACCACCAAGTCAAAATATTAAAGATCGTGATGATGCAATTGAAGAAAAAATTGAAGAATATTTAGGTAATAAAGGAATTAAGAGAAGTGATTTAAATTTAGATATTCCTGGTTCTTTTTATAAAGTTAAACATCATGGAGAAATTTATTATAAAATGGCTAAAAAATTTAATTATGATAAAGAAGAACAATATCAAACTTATATTGAAAATAATCCTAAAAAATATGTTGGACCACAACATTATTGGAGAATGCCTAAGGAAACTTTTAATAAGAGAGGTAGAAAAAATAAAAGTGCTGCTCTTGGATTTATTGAAGATGATAAAGGAAATAAAGTTTTTTATATGGATAGGAAAAAAACTGATAAAAGAGTTTTTACTGCTGGAATGAGGAAAGCTGTTTATTAATTTTTTGGGATTTTTATTTTTTTTGGTTAATTTAGTTGTTTTGTTGTTTTATTTTTAATTTTTTTTTTTTGAATTATATTTAATTTTTTTTTTTAATTTTAAATTTGACTTTTTTTATATGAAAAAATTATTAATTATTTATTTTTTAAGAAAAAAATAAATGAGGAATAAAGGGAAAAAATATTATAAAGAGGGATTTATACATCCATGTATACTTTTAGAAAATAGAGTTAGGAAAAAATTAATTATAAAATATGATAAACCTCTTTGGTATCATGATGTAAAAATGATAAATGATATAATTTATAATGAAAAAACTCATTATGTAGAATTATTTAAGGAAAATTTAATATATGAAGATATAAATGAATTTTTAAAGCGATTTTATAAGATAAATGAAATAAGTATTAAATTACCAAAAATATTATTATTTTATGAAAAATATTCTAAAATATATGCAAATTATACTGTAATTCCAGAGTCTAAATATATGTATAAGAATATAAAAAGAAAACAAAAAATGATTGATCAAATGCAAAATACAGATAATGATGAAGAAGAAGATGAAGAAGAAGAAAAATTACCAAATAAAATATTTAATTCAAAAGTTATGGAATCAATTAATAGTTTTACAATGAGTATTTATGCAAATACTTCAAATAGTAAAAATACAAATAGTGAAGTTAGTGTTAATCATTTAATAAATAAGATTGATAATTATGAAAGAAATGCTCAAAAAATAAAAGTTAAAAATCAAAATAAGAAAAAAAATAATATTAATTATTCAAACAAAAATAAATTAATAAATACTTCAAAAATAAATAATAATCAAAATTTAAAAAATAAAATTATTCAAATAGGTGATTCAATGAATAGAAGAGTAATTTCTGCTATTTTTAGTCCAAATAATACAAAATCTAAAATAAATGAAAAAAATAATATTAATAATAAAAATTTGAGTAATAAAAATTTACAAAATCAAAAAAAAAATTCTAAAATGATATTAAAAGAAAATTTTACAAAACCAGATAATAAAATGATAATGTCAACAATGACAACAATATCACCTAAATTAAAAGGAAAAATATTTTCATCTCCTTCATCAGGACCTTCATCAAATAAAAACATATTAAATAAAAAAAAGTATAATAGTCCAACAATAAGTAATAATAATAGTAGAAGAGAATCAAATATAAAAAAAATTTTTTCAAACCCAATAAAAAATAAACCTAAAACTCAAAGAGAATATTATACTTCAAAATTATTTACAAAAAACAAAAATGAAATTTTAAAAGTAAAGGGAAGAATAAATGTAAATTCAAATAATAAAAATAATAAATCAAATTCAAAAACAAAAGAAAATAATTCAATAATAAATAATTATAATATAGTAAATAATATTCAAAATGGAAGTACTCAAATAAATATTTTTACTGGAAATGAATTAATTAATTCTCTTCATTTACATGCAAATTCAGTTTTTAATTCATCTAATTTTAATAATGGAACTTCGAGAAGTCCAATTCATAAAAAAAATAATAGTAATAATAATATGACTTATATTACAAAACAAAAAACCATAGTAAAACCAAAAAAACAAAAATTTGATTTAAATTTAAGGAAAATTATTCACAAACAAATTATTGATTCTGAATCTTCTACAGAAAGAAATTTAATTAATAAAAATTTCTTTGAGAAATTAGGAAAATATTTTAATAATCAAAATAATAAAAGTGAAAGTAGGATTAATACTACTTCAATTAATAAAATTTCAGTTAATGAAAGTAAATTACTTTCAAAAGTTATTAATAAACATCCCAGTTATGGAAAAATTAATCAAAAAGCTTTTAATGAGAAAATTATTTTAAATGATAAAAATAAAAATAAAAATTTAAATCAAAATTCTAGACTAAGTAATAGTAATAATAATATTATTAAAAAAACAATTAAAAATAATAATACAAATTATAATAATGATAAATTAACTATAAAAAATATTCATGATTTGAATATGTTATTTAATAGAAATGGAAAATTTTCACTTAATTCAGGAAGGAATAATGGAACAAAAATTACATTTAATAAATAAATTATTATATATTAAAATTTTTTTCTTTTTTGAATAATTATTAAATATATTTAATAATGGATAAAAACAAATATAATTGGAATGAATATAAAGAAAATAACAACATAGATTTAATAATACAAAAGTACAATCAATTATAATAAAAAAATATAGTAATGAAAAAATAATAGAATACAATTATAATCCAAATATAACACCATCATATAAACCAAGAAAAGATTTAAATTCAAAATTATATATAATAAACGAAAAATTATTAACAATAACAGAATGTGAATATTTTGGAAATTTAGATGCCTTAATATTACAAATACCAAAAAAACATTTAATAACAAAACCAACAAATTATAGAATTGATATAATACAAAGATGTGGTGAAGAAATTTTAGATGAATTAATACAAAATCCAATATTATCACCTGGTGAATGTATATTAACTTCATCATTTAAATTACATAATATTAAATATTTAATTCATTCTGCTTTACCTAAATTTTCTTTTAATTATTCTGAAGCTTCATATAGTGCTCTTCATTTATCTATTAGAAATTCTTTGGATATTTGTATTGAACATAAATATAGTAATATTATTTTTGGAAAAGATATTTTTCAACCAACTGATAATTTTCCTTTAAATGAAGCTACTGAAGTTATTATTAGAACTTTAAGAAAAGTTTTAGAAAATTTTAATGAGTATTTTAATAATATTATTATTGCAATTGATGATGAAAATATTTTTAATCATTTAATTTTTTATTTGAAAATTTTTTTTCCTAGAAATAAAGAAGAAGAAGATAAATATAAGAAATTTATTAAACCTTTACAAACTACTGAATATGGTGATTTAATTTTACCTCATAGATCAATTAAAATTGATAAATATATTAAAGAAAAAGAATTAAATAATTTTAGTTATAAAAATAATGATTTATTTGGTTTTGATTTTGAAGAAGGTAATAATGATTATATTAATGATAAACAAAGAATTGGAGAAATTTTTAAAGAAGAAATTGATTTTGCTAAAAAATTTTACTATATTAATAATAGAGAATATAATGAATATTTAGAAACTCATTTTGATGATTTAAATTTTTTACAATTTAAAGGAACTGATATGAATAAAAGACAAATTTTTTTCTTATATTTAAAATTAATTAATTTTAATAAATTAGAAGATTATCAACTTGAAAATGATTTTTTGTTATATTGTTATGAATATTTTAAAAATAATTTTCAAAATGGAAAAAATTTATCTTTAATTATATTATGTAAAGATATTGATAAAATAAATTATCCTCCAAAAGGAATAATTGAAACAGTACAAAAAATGTTATTATCTGTTTCTACACTTAATGCTATTGGTGATATAAAAAATATTGAAATTTGTTTTCTTTTACCTGATTTTTTATTTAAATGTTATTATCAAGTTATTAAAATTTTTATTAAAAATAGTATAATTGATCAAATTAAATCTTATGATACATATGATGAATTTAATAATGATTATTTTCTTGATTTAGATTCTGAATTAGAAAATAGAATTAATAATACTCTTAAAAGGATAACTGATAAATATGAAGAAATTTATGATAAAAAAAAAGAAAAAGAAAATAATGATAAATATAGTAAAACACGTTTTAGAGAAAATTATTTTTTATCAAAATAAATTAGTAATTAATTAATAAAGTATATAATATATATAATCTACATTACATTTAATAAATTTTAAATTATATAAATTAAGAAACAAATATGAATAATTAAATGTTTAAATCAATTATTTAAATATATCTACCTCAAATAAATAAAAAAATATTTTTTTCAATTTATTAATTAATTTAATTTTTTTTATTCATATTTAAAATGCATCAAAACAATGAAAATGACGATGAAAATGTTAATAATTTATTTGGAGAGTATAATGAAACTAATGAAGAAGACAATATAAACAATGGGATTATACAAACAGATATAAATGATATTTTTAATTCAAATGATAATAATCAAATGAATTTAAATAATGAAAATAATCCAGAAAATATATTTGACAATTCAAAAGAAGAAGAAAAAGAAGAAGAAAAAGAAGAAGAAAAAAAAGAAGAAGAAAATGAAGAAAATAATGAAATGAATATGAATGAAAATAAAGATGGTGCAAATGGAAATGAAGAAGAATTAATTAAACCAAGACAAAATTTAATTAATGATAATGAAAATGAAGAAGAAGAAAAAGAAGAATCAAAAGAAAATGAACAAATGCCTTTTATATCTAATCAACCTAGTAAAATAACTAATAAAAATAAAATTAATGAAAATAATAATATGAATTATCAAAAGAAAATTACTAAATTTAAACCTATTGTTTATAAAGAAATGAATTATGAAAATGATTTTGAATTAAAAGAAAATAAAAATGAAAATGAAGAAGAAGAAAATTTTTTTTCTCTTCAACAAGAATTAGTAAATTATAAAAATGAAGTTAATATTAAAACTAAAAAGATATTATCATTAGAAAATGAAATTAAATTATATAAACAACAAATAGAGGAACAAAATAAAGAATTAAATAATTTAAAAATGAATAATATTAATATTGAAGTTTTAAATTCAGAAATTAATAATTTACAAAATTCAAATAATGAAAAAGATAAACAAATTAAAATATTAGAAAATAATAATAAATCATTACAAGAAAATCTTCAAAATATGGCTTCTTTTATAAAAGAATATATTCAAAATAAAGAAAAAGAAATTAATGATATAGAAAAGAAAGATGAAATTGATATAATATCAGAAGAAAAAAAAGTAATTGAACCTATTAAACAAAATAATATTCAACCTTCAAAACAAAAAATAATTAATAGACCACCACCAAAAATGAATAATGAAGTAAAACAAAATATAAAAAAAGATGAAAAAAAAAATCCAATTCAAAATAATATAAATATTAAAAAAGAAGAAAAGAAAATTCCTTTTCAAAGAAAAAATATGAATAATACTAATAATACTAATAATAATAATAATTTTAATAATATAAATATAAATAATAATAATTTTGAAAATAATCCAAATGATATTTTTGATAATAACAATAATAATAATAATATAAATATAAATAAGAATAATGATTTAAATAATGAAACAATTCCAAAAAATAATTTTTTAAAAAAGAAAAATATTTATAAGCCAATGCAAAATGAAGAAGAAGAAAATCCAGAAGATATTTTTGCATAAAAATTCTTAAATATTATTTATATAAAACAAAAAAAAAAGGAATTAATAAATTTAAATAAAATATAAATATTTTTTAAAAATTAAAATAATTATTTAAAGAAATATTGGAGGCAACAAAAAGAGAAAAATAATCAAAAAAACTAAGATTTGAAATTTTTTAAAAATTAATAAAAAGATGAAGAAAAAGTTTAGTTAAATATCAAAAATATAAAGTAATCATTTAATAGAATAAAAAGATAATTATTTCAATTAAAAATAATACCAAAAAACATTAAAAAATTAAATAGCAAGAACAAAAGAATTAATTTCTCAATGTTTTTATTGAAAAGAATTTAAAAAAAATAAACAAGAAATAAAATTATTTAATTAATAAAATACATAAAAAAACTCATTTATTATCTAATATTTTATTAATTTAAATATAATTAAATTTTTTTATACTAATTAAATATAGATATAAAAATTATTTTATAATTTTTTATATTCTTTTTTATTTCAACAATTATCAGATGAATTTTTTTGCAATGTTTCTCTGCATTTAATACAAATTTTTTTTTTACATTTTTGACAAATGCCACATTTTTTGCAAATAAAATTTTTACATTTTGAACATAAAATAATACAATCTTTACAATTATCTTTATTACAAATTTGACATGGTAAAAATCCATAAAAATAATCTACTTTTTCACATTCATTACACCATTTTAAACTAAACATTGAATTCATTTTATTATTTAATTCATTTTCTATTTCTTTTCCAAATATTGGTAATTTTTCATCATATTCTTCTATTATTGACTTTTTAAAATTGTTTATTTTTTCATTTAATGGAATTTTTTTTGTGAATGAATTTATTGAATTTAATTCATTTTGTAATGAATTTAATAATTCTGAGAAATGATTAATAGAATCATTTTCATTTAATATTGTTTCTTTTTGTATATTATTTGTATCAATGTTATAATTATTATCTTCTTCTTTTTTATTTTTATAAATATTTTTTGTTTCATTTATTTCTTTTAATGTTGTTTTATTTATTTTTTCAATTTTTTCTTCTTTAATTTTTGATTTTATTTTGATTGGTTTATTTATATTAATTTTATTGTCATCATTTTCTTCTTCAATTAAATTTTCTGTAATTATATTTGATTGTTTTTTATTAATTTTTTCTTCATCTGAATTCTCTTCAAAATCAGGAAGATCTTCATTTATACTTTTAATTATTTCATCATTTGATGGTCCTTCCTTTATTTCTCTTGATTTTTTACTTAATTTATAATTCCTTTTTTCTATTAAATATTTATTTTCATTTGTTTTATCAATATTAGGAATATTTTCAATTTTTAAATCTTTATTTTTAATCTCATTTATTTCATATGTAAATTGTTTTTCTTTATTGAATTCTTTTTCATTTTCATTTTCATTTTCTTTGATTAATTGTGATAAATCATTAAATTCTTCATTCATTTTTGTCATTATTTCTTTAATATTATTTTTTAATGTATCAATTTCATTATTTATTCCATTCATTTCATTTGATACTTTATCAATATTATATGATAATATATTATTAATTTCTTTTTTTAAGTTGTCATTATTATTTTTTACTTCTTCAATTATTTTTTCATTTCCTGAATTTAAAATTTCTTTATTTTGTTCTATGGTATTTTCTAATAAACTTTCATTAGTTAAATAAGTTCTTCTTATTTTTTTCACTCTTTTACCTTTTTTATTTAAATTTTTATTATCAATTGTATTTTCTTTTTTTAATATTTCATTTGTTTCATCATCATCATCATCAGAAATAATAAAATATTCTTCATCATCTTTTTTTCTTTGTTCTAATTCTTTTTCATACATATTTTTTAACTGTTCAATATTTTTTTTATTATTAGCATCAACAATCTTTTGAATATTATTTTGTAACTCTTTATAATTATTTTCATTTAAATGAACAAAACTTAAAGATCTATTTGATTTTTGTCTTGTTGGATTATTTTTAACTTCAATTTCTCTACTTTCTATAACATTACCTTCATCATCTAAAATTTCTTCAATTTCAATTTCAGTAACAATTTGTTCAGTAGTTGCAGTAATTGAAATAATTTTTCCCAAATTTTCAGTGTATTCTTGAATATCAGAAGAAAATGATAATTTAAAAATATCAATATTTTCATTTGTTTGTTGTATTAATTTAATTATGTAAGCTAATTTGTTTCTAAAGTAATCTTCTGGTACATATAATATACCATCTTTTATTATTTTATTTGTTATTTTTATTTCTTCTATTTCTTCTATATTTATATTTGTTTTCTTAATTGTTTCTTCATTTATATTTTTTATTATTTTTGTTAATGAGATATTTGGTTCATTTAATATTTTTGAAATATTAATATTTAATTGTTTAAGTGAATTTTTCACATTTTTTTCCATTTTATTTAATAAATTTTCTAAATAAGTATAATTTCCATTTATAACTTCTTTTATTATTTCTTTTTCTTCTGTATCAATTATTTTTGATATAGTTTTATTTGATTCATTTACTATATTTTCATTTACTGTTTTAAGTGAAGTTACTAAAGTTTTAATTTCAGAAATATTATCATTTAAATTTTCAATATTTTTTTCAAAATTATTAAAATTTGACTTAACATTAGTATGAATTTCTTCATTAATTTGATTTTTAAAATCATCATTAACAACAATATTATCTTTACTAATTTCACTTTCATTTAAATTAAAATATTTATTTTCATTTCCAACAAAACTTTTAGCAGTATTACTATCTCTTAAAATTCTGGAAATATTCATACTTAAAACTCCTAAATATTGATTAGGATCAATTTGATCAAAATCAACACTTCTATCACCTTTTAAAGAATTATAAGCTTTTGAGCAAATTTCTTCATGTTCATCAATTTTATTTCTAGGAAATTGATATTTACAATATTTACATTGTTTTAAAGCATATTTACATTCATTTTTAATATGTTTCTCAAAATCTTTCATAGGTAATTTTTTTCCACATTTTTCATTTGGACATGTTATAATTAAATAATCACAAGTTGAATCATGTGCTCTTACATTTAAATATGGAATTTCTTCATTACAACCTTTATTTTCACATTTGAATATTAATTTATTTAACATTGTTTTTATTCCCATGCTTGATGATTTTAATATCTTTTCTTTACATTTAAATGGACATTCTTTTGTTGATATACAATCATAACAAAATGAATGACCACATTTTTCACAGTCTGTTGGATTTATCATTATTTTATTACAAAGAGAACATTGTATTATATCTTTTAAGGAATTTAAATAATCTTTATTTATTACTCTTTCTGGGTTTATCCCTGATAAATTTTTTTTATTAATTTTTATTTTTTTTGACATTTTTTTATTTAATAATTTTTCCTTTTATTTTTATTTTATAAAAAATTGTAAAAATGTATTTTTTTTATTTTTATAAAAATTAATAAATAAAATAAAGCTAAAATAGAAAATTATATCATTTACAAATATATAAATCAAATAAAAAAATTAAAGATAAAAAAAGAAATTTTATGAATCATTCCCAACTTCAATATTTTGAAATCTTAAATATTTCTTATCATTATAATAAGTTTCAAATATAAACTTCTTAATTTTTTCAACAGGTTGAACCATTAATTCAATATAATTAGCATTATTAGCAAAATCCAAAGTAGTAATACTTTTCCTAATAATATTAGTATGATAAATAGATAATTCATTATTTTTTTTATTTCTTTTCCCTAATTGATAAAAAGTAACTAATTCTTCAGTATCTTTTAACCAAAATTCCTTAATACCATCTTTCCAAGAACCATATCTAACAATATCATCTTTAATTTTAACACCTAATCCATTCATTTTTCCATTTTTCCAAAAACCAAGATAAGCTTCAAAAATAACAATATCCCAAATATAAATACCAAAACCTTCTTTATATCCTTGTACATAATTTCCTATAAATTTCTTTCTACTTCCCCATGAAAATTCACCATAACCATTCATTACTCCATTTTCAAATTGACCTTCATATTTTTTATTAGTTGAATATGTTAATATACCATATCCATTCATGAAATCATTATCAAATTCACCTTCATATGTTGAACCATCTTTCCATTGATAAAAACCAATTCCTTCTTTTTTATTTTTATAATATTCTCCTGCATAAAAAGAACCATCTCCCCATTTTTCTATTCCAATATTATAAATTTTATTTTTTATCCATGTTCCTTCAATTGAATAACCATTTATATTTTGAAAAATTCCATATCCTTTTGGTTTGTTTTTTTCATATTCTCCTTTAAATACTGTTTTATTTTCTGGTGATATAAATATTGCAAAACCATTTATTTTATTATTTGAAAATACTCCATATAATCTATAATTATCTGTCCATTTTATTTTACCAAAACCATCTTTTATTGTTTCTTTTTTTTTTATTGATGTGTTATCGTTTGTTTCTGATACAGTTAAATGTTTTATATAACCTTTATGTACAAATTTATTTTTTTTTAAAAGAAAGTGACCTCTTATTTTTTCTTCTTTTTCAACTTCATTTTTTCTTTTTGTTGTTAATTCATTGTTTGATGATGTATGTGATATTCTTTTATTTGATGAAATATATAAATTAACAAATTTTAATGAATTTATATTTTTAATTGTATTATTTTGTGTCATTGAATTATTATTATTATTTATCATATTATCATAATTTAATGAATTATTATCTGATGAACTTTCTGAATTTGTTATTGAAAATACTGAATATGAATTTTCATTTCCTGAATTATAATCTAATGTTTGTTCTTTATGTGTTAATTTTATATTTAATTTAAAATCGTTATTTTTAGGAACTTTTAATTTATTTGTTGTTATTTCTTTTTTTGGACTTTTTAATATTGATTTTTTAGTTTGTTTTAATTTTTGAAATTTTTGAAATGAAATGAATTGTCTAAATTTAGATTGAATAAGAATAATATTTTGAATTAAATAAAAATAATTATTTTTTGCTTCATAAGATTTAATAATTTCTGGATCATTATTAGAATGTCCAGTTTTAAGTGTTGAATAACCGTTTTCAATTATCCCATTAACATCTTGAATTTTCTAAAAATTATTATTTTAAAATTTAATTATATATATACAGACTTATTACAATTTGATTCACAACATTGACAACATGATTCATTGTTCCCCATTTTTTATTTTATTTTTAAAACAAAAATAATATTCAATTCTTTGTATTTTTTTTAATTTTTTGTTAATTTATTATTTTTCATTAAATATTAAATAATAATGGAAAGAAATAAACCAAGTTTTTTAAGAAAAGTAAAAAAAATTGATTATTAAAATAGATACGTTCTCAATTAGATATATTAATAGAAAATGCTAAAAGAGTGAATGAATTTGACTATAAAAAAATGATTGATGATTTTGAATTAGAAAATAGGCATCAAAAAATATTAAATAAAATAAAAAATAAATGGAAATCTTTAAGTGTAAAACATACAGAAAAAGTTATTGAATTTAAAAGACAAAATGAAAGAATGTATAGAATGAGAAATATGGCTTTGAAAAAAAAATTAAAAGAAAAAGATGAATATCTTCAAAAAAATATAG
>JAEEGK010008802.1_pt1 | contig 23751 bp, 21 predicted proteins | sample 8958771 | NCBI WGS metagenome assembly JAEEGK01 (sample SAMN16246547, study PRJNA631951) | gut metagenome | biome: gut microbiome; feature: rumen; material: SC-attached | host: Bos | place: Iran: Karaj | collected 2018-10
ACCAATTCTAAACTAGGTTCATTATTATTTATTTCTAAACTATTATTAAATGAATTATTTTCTTCAACAGTTGAATCAGGAATAAAAAAGTTATTTAAAGTACTTTCTCTTTTTATAATAGTACTAATATCATTTCCTTCTAAAATATCATCTAAATTATCATCATTATTACTATTATTTATTATACTACATTCTCCTCCAATTATTCCACTATTATTTATATTATTATTAATTGACAAATAATTATTTGTATTTATTATCTTATCTAAAATAAATGGATAATCTCTTGATAAAATTTCTGATGCCATATAAGGATATTTATATGATTTGTTGAAAATATTTTGTTCTTTATTTGATAATTCTTTTTTCTCATTTGATATATTTATTTTTTCTATATTTAATTCATAGTTTAAATTTGGTGGTTTTAATGCATAATCAATCAAAGATTTTATTTTATTATTATCAAAGCTAGTAAAATTAAAAGATTATAAATTTACTATTTACTATTGTCCATATTTTAGAAACATTGAAAAATTTGATAAAGTATTTAATATATCATCTGAATCTAATAATTGTTCAATTGTATTTGAGAAAAATGAATTGTCTTTACTAAGATTTGTATTATCATTAACAAAATTTAATAAATTTTGTAAAGACGACATTTTATATATTTGAATTAAAATATAATTTTTAAAATATTTTAATATAATTTTTATCTAATTATTTAAATATTAATTATTATTTTTATTTATGAGTAATAATCCTAATAACAATGAGAATAAAAATTCTCTTCCACAATATGATAAAAATGATATAGAAAAATGCATAAATGGATTTAAATTCATAATGGAAAATATTAACGATATTCCAAAATTAACAAATGAAATAATTGATTTATCATATAATGGAGAAATAGGATTAAAATATATAAGACCAACATCTTGGAAAATATTATTAGATATTTTTCCAAAAGAAAAAAATTCTACTATAAAAGATTGGTTAAATCAAACAAAAGAAAATAGAAAAACTTACAAAAAGAAATTAAAAGAATTAACATCATTAAATAAATTTTCAGGAGATCCTTTAGGAGGATGTTCTCAAAAAGAAGGTTGGAATTCATTTTTTGAAGACAGTGAAACAAAAAGAATAATTAAATTAGATGTTAATAGAACATATCAAGATAAAGATTTATTTTGTAATGAAAAAATAAAAGAAATTGAATGTAATATTTTAACAATTTGGGCAAGAGAAAATAAAATACCAGGATATAAACAAGGAATTAATGAAATATTAGCAATGTTACTTTATTCTCTTTATCCTTATTATACTAAAAGTAATGTTACAAAATATTCTGATGATTATTTAAATAATTTAATTTTAGAACCTCAAAAAAATTATAAAGAATTATATTATTATTTCCATGATGAAAATTATTTAGAAAGTGATTTATTTTCACTTTTAACAAAAATGATGAATTATGGAGTCAAAAATTTTTTTTTAGATATAGATAAAAATAATCCAAATGAAAAAATAACATATTTAAATAAAAGATGTAATAATATAGTTCATAAAAATTTAAGATTACAAGATAATAGATTATATAATCATTTTGTAAATATTGAATTAGATTGTGAATTTGTAATTCAAAGATGGTTAAAATGTTTATTTGATAGAGAATTTCATCCAAAACATGTTGAAATATTTTGGGATGCATTATTAGCAGATGAAAATCAAGTTAAAAGTTTTGATTTTAATTTAGCTGATTTTATTTGTGTTGCAATGATTATTTTTTTAAGAGATGAATTAGTTATTAAAGATCAAAATGAATCTTTTCAAAGATTATTTAAATATCCTCCTATTGAATCTCCTGTTCCTTTAATAAGTTTAGCTGTTAATATAAGAAATGAAATTAAAATTAAAGAATTTGAAGAAGAAGAAAAGAAAAAAGAACAAGAAAAAAAAAATGGAAAAATGAAAATAAAAATTCAGGAAATTGATAAAATAAATCAGGATTTAATGAAAAAGAAAAATATGAATCCTATTGATTCACTTGATTATTTAGCAGAAAAAAAATCAATGTATACTGGAGTTAAATTTGAAAATAATATAAATAAAAATGAAAATATTACGAATAATAATCCTAGAGTTAAAATTGAAGAATTAACTATTCAAACTAAATATATGTTAAAGGAATTGAGAAGAATGTTTATTAAATATAATAGTAAAATGGATAAAAATGATAGGCAAAAAGTCAGTAATTTATTTGATACTTTAGAAAAAAATATATAATTAAAATATTCATATTATTATAAAAACAAAATTTATATTTAAAAATTCAAAAAAATTTAATTTTTAAAAATTAATAATTTTATTAATTTATAGTATAAGATTATTATTAAAAATAAAAAATAAAAATTTTAATTTTTTATTAACCAACATACCTATAAAAAATTGCAAAAAAAACAAAAAAAAAAAATTATTTTGTGTATCTATTTATTCATTAAAATTTTAATTTAAATATGATATTGACTAATATAAAAAATAAATAAAATATTTTTAACAACATCCTCCTCCTGAATTAGGTTTACCGGAAGAATGTAATTTATCATTACCATTATTTTGATTCATAGGTTTAAAACTTCCAATACTTGCTCTACTAATATCATTTTTATCTTGATATTTCAAATAATCCTCATATAAAATTTTAGCAGCTTCAATAAATATTTTTTGTGCATTAAATCCAGTTTTAGCAGAAGATTCCATAAATAAATTTAATTTATTTTCATTAGAATAATTTTCACCTTCTTCTTTTAGAACTTTTCTTTCAGTATCTAAATCAATTTTATTTCCAATTAAAAATACTTTTGCATCTGGATTTGAATGAGTTCTTAATTCTTTTAACCAAACATCAATGTTATCAAAAGAGTCTTTATTGTTAATTGCATAAACCATAATAGCAAGTGATGAATTACGATAAAAATTTGTAATTAATGATCTATATAATTCTTGACCACAAGTATCCCAAATTTGCAATTTTATAATTTTTTCATTCATTTTTATATTGAATGAGAAAAATTCAAATCCTACTGTTGCATTATATGATTCTTCAAAAATATTTTTTGTTGCTTTGTTTGTTAAACATGATTTTCCAACACCTGAATCACCTATTACGATTATTTTAAATGATAAGTCATATTGTGTATAGTCATCTGGAAGAATTTCATATTTAAAACCCCCTATTTCGTTTGAACCTTCTGTGGAATCCATTTTTTTTTTTTTTACTTTTCTTTTTTATATATATTTTTTTTATGATACATTGATTTTTAATTTTTTTATTTTTTTTTAAATTTTTTATTTATAAAAATTATTTTTTGATTTTATTTTATTTTTTATATTGAGTTTTGAAATTAAAAAATTAAAATATTTAAATATCAAAGTTATTTTAATTTATTTTTTTGATATTGTTTTCCTTTTAATATATATTTTATTTGACATATATTTTATTATAAATGATTTATTCTTTATTTAAAATATTATAATTTGAATTTTTGAAATAAATACATTTTATTATTATTTCATTAATTGAATTTTTTATTTAATAAAATTTAAAAATTTTTTTTAATTATAATAATATTAATTCCCTTATTATGTAAATATTATAAATACTTAAAATAATAATTTTGAAAAAATTAATTAAATAAAAAGTAAATAATAATAAAATATTAAATATATTTAGATTTGCAGAACTAATTACCATTTATTATTATAATTATTATATCTATTATTTTTATTATTATTATTATTATTTTTATTATAGTTATTTTTATTATTATAATTATTTTTATTCTTTTTTTCAATTTTTTCCACATTAATTTGGTTTAAAGTTTCGTAAAAATATGGAGTCCAATTATTTTTCTCTTTCTCAATTAAATTAATCAATTTATACCTTAAATACGAAGGCATATCATTATTGTTTTCATCATTATATATTGATTTTAAAATATTCATATCTTTAACAATTTCATTTTGATAATCTTGATCAAATTCCTTATAGTTATTCATAAAACCTGTAGCAAACTTTTCTAAAAATATAATAACACTTTCTAAATAAAGATACTTAATTTGAATTCTATCAATAATAGAATTATCATCAATAGAATACTTTTTAAATTTTTCAATTAAATTAGAAATACATTGTATACCAGCTTTTTTAGAAATTAATTGTGAATTAATTAATTCAGCAATAAAAGAAACATTTCCCAAAACATAATTTTTATTATTAGTTGATTTTTTAATACTAACAAAATTTTTTTTACAATTATCAATAATTTTTAATCTCAATGGAGATTTAATTTTATCTCTTTTATTCATTAAAAATTTATCTAATTGAACACAAAGATTTGCATATAAAGGTTGAAAATAAGGTTCATAAATAGCTTTAATAAATAAAATATCAATTAATTTTTCTTGACTTTGTGCGTTTTCTTTAATAATATTTTTAATTTTTTTCTTGATATCATTATAATTATTTATTGAAATTATATTTAATAATTCTCTTAAATCTCCTTTTATAATATCTCTATTTAATTCATTTATAAATTTTGGTAATGGAATTTCTTTTTCTTCTTCTTTTTCATTTTCTTCTTCATCATAATCATCTAAAGAAGCATCTGCCCAATCATTATATTCTTCTGAATATCTTGAATTAATTGTATTTTTTCTTGAATTTATTTTTTTAATTGAAATATTTTCTTCATTTTCATTTTCTTCTGATATTACTTGATTATATAAATTTCCTGGTTTCTGTTCATTTGTTTCTATTAATATTAAAGGATTTGAATTTGTTACATTTGAATTATTTGTATTGATATTTGAATTTGAGTTATTTGATAATTTATTATTATCTAATTCTGAACTTTCTGAAATTGAATATGTGAAATTTGAAGAATTATTCAATTTCATATTTTTATTATAACTATAATAATTTATTTCTTTATCATTTATTATTTTTTCATTTGTTATTTCATTTTTTAAATTATTATTTGAATCATTATTATTTTGATTTAATTTTTTTTGTAATTTTATTGATGAAGGAAAATAAGGTTTTGAAGTTCTTAATAAAGGAGTTTGTTTTTTTAATTTATTACTTTCAATATTTGAAATATTACTATTATTAAAGGGAGTATTAAGCATATTATTACTATCAAAAGTAAATTTTGAATTAGAAAAATCATATTCATCAATTCTTACTTTGTCCTCAATTTCATTTTTTGATATATTAATATCATTTATTAATGTATCTATATTTCTTTCTTTAGTTTCGTCTGTTAAATCATCTAATGTTAATTTCCCTTGATCTTCATTTTCATAATCTCTTTCATTTTTATTATCTTCATTTATTAAAATATTAATTTCAGAATCTTCCTGATTTCTCATTTTTTCACATATTTTCATTTTATCCAAATGATTTAAAACTTCATTTGTAAGTAATTTATTTTCATTTGATATTTTCCAATTTTTAAATGATTTAATATATTTATTTGAATATTGATAATTATTATTATGTTTATAATAATAATCTTTTCTTCCTTCATCAATTTCTTCTTCTGTAACAAGGAAATAATGATTGGTTAAAATTTCCATTTTTTTATTTGGATTGGAAATAGAAGATAAGAAACTTAAATTAATTGAATTATTATTTTGTTGGTTTGAAGAATTTGAAAGAGTACTATTAAATAATTTATTCATACTATTATTACTTTGAATTGAATTACTAATACTATTATTATTAAAATTATTATATCTATTTATTTTATTAATATTTTTCTTTTGAATATGTGATTTTGAAAGTGGTGATTGTTTTTTATTATGTCTATATTTCATTCTTTGAATTAATGGTCTATCAATTTCAATTTCAACATTTTCCATATTTATTGAATTATTTACTGAAGATAATGTTTGCATAATTTGAGAATTTATATTTGATGAACTTATTTCTTGAAGTTCTTTATCAGATATAAATTTATTTTCTTTTATTGATTTATTACTATTATCTGATTTTTTTTTGGATAAATTTTCTATTAATGTTATTTTATTTAAATTATAATTATTAGTATGAAATAAAAAATCAAAATTATAATTATCAAATGAGCTTTTTTTAAATGATTCAATTCTTGCAGATTGTCTAAATTTTTGAACTTGTAAAGGTTCATCGAAACTTTCAATTTGATATTTTCCTTTTTCAATATTTTCTAAAAATTGTTTTTTATTTAAAATTTTGAAAGTAGGGTAAATTGAACTATTATGTATAAATATACCTCTTTCTTTTTTATTTGAATAAGATTTTGAAAAAAAAGTTTCAAAATTTGTTTCTTTGGGATATCCATTATCTTTTATTTGTATAATAGTACATTTATTTTTTAAATGTGATTTTGGTTTTGATAATTTCATCACAGACATAATTAAATCTTAATTAATTATAATTTTTAAAATAAAAATTATATATTTTAAAAACAAAACTAAAACAAATCTTTTTAAAACTGAATATATTATACTTAAAAATAAATAATTAATTTAAATTAATAAATTTCACATTTTAGAATAAATCAAAAACACAATATTTTCAAGGATAATATTTTAATCTATGTATAGATGACATTCTATTAAAATTTTCTAATAAATTATGCACTTTTGCTTTTTGAACTGGATTTTTAAAATAAAAATGAACATTCTTAAAATTTCCAAAAGTCACTCTTTTTTCAAGAAATTGTGTTTCTAAATTCCTTTTATCATCTGAATATATTAAATTATTATTTGAATTAATTTCATTATTACTTCTTATTGAATGATTAGTAATATAGTTTGAACAATTTAAATTTTCAATTTCATTATCTATATCTAATTCTTTGTCTTTTATAAATAAAAGTGATTGATTTGATTTTTTAATTAAAGAAAAATAATCTTCTTTCATTTCTGGGTTTAAATAATTAAATGAAGGAAAATAATTTTTCTCCCTTTTTGGTTTTGTTTTTGGTCCCATATATCTTTTATTCTCAAATTTATTTTTTGAATTCTTATTTAAAGAAATTATTTTATAATTTTTTGAATCATGTAATAAATTTACTTTTGGTAAATTTATATTATTATAATTTTTTCTATTTTTATTATAAGTAATTTTATTTATTAAAAAAGTTTTATTTCCATCAACTTTTCCAAATTTTTTTAATTTACTCATTGTTTTTCCATGAAACGTATAATAATTATTATCTTCAGTTTTATTTGTTATTGGGAAGTAATATTTTAATGTCTTATCAAAATTATCCAAAGATAATTTATTTATAGTCTTATATTTATTATTTTTAAATCTCGAAGAAAAAAAAGAAAGTAAATATTTATCATTATCAGTATTTACATTATAATTTACACAATCTAATTCATTTTCTTTATTTTCCATAATTAAAGTTATATATTTAATTAATATTAAAATTTTTGTAAAAATGAATGATGAAGATGATTTAAATTATATAAATAATGGACAAAAATTATTTTCAAAAGGAGGAAAAAAATCAAAACCAAAAAAAAGTTTGAAAATGGAAGAAATAAAAACTCAACCTGAAATTGAACAAGACAATGAATCTGGCTTAAATTCAGAAAGAATACTTAAAAAAGTAACAATAAATGAAAATAAAGAAGATATGAAAACATATGAACCATCATTAACAAATACTTTACATGATGAAAAAACAAAAACAAAAAAAAGAATTAGAGGATTACTAAATATAGATTTTGTTTATAATAGAAAAAATTATAATACTCAAATTAAAAAAGAAGAAACAATAAATGATTTAAAAGAAAAAATAAGTGAAATTATTGAAAAACCAGTTGAAGATTTTGAAATTTTTTTAAAACAAGATATAATTGAAAGTTCTCAATATGGAGAAAAAGTAAAAGATTTAATTAAAAAAATAAGATTTCCATTATTTATCATTAAAAAAAAAACAAAGGAATTAAGAATAATTAATGAGTTCTATTCAAAAAATTATGTTAATAAATTAATAATTGAAGGATTTGATGAAATTAGAGAATTAGTAGAACATGTTGAGACTTTTTTTAAAAATTGTTTGGCTAAAAAAGATTATTTATATGAAACTATTGAAGATAGAAAATTTATTGTTGGATTTAGAACTCCTGATTTAGCTTTTGATTTTCATAGATATTTATTGATTTTAAAAATTATTAATTCTAAATATAAAAATATTAAAGCTACTTTGAGAATTGATAATCCTCCTAAACCAAATAAATATAGAAAGATAAATCTTATTCAAATGAAAAAAATAAAATATAAAAAAAAAACTTATAATACAATTCCAACAAATGAATATAAAGAAAAAATTAAAAAGAAATATGAAAGTAATGATGAAGAAAATAATAATGAAGAAAAAGAAAATAATAATGAAGAGAATGAAAATAATGATAATGAAAATAAAGAAGAAAATGAAAATAATAATGATGAAAATGAAAATAATAATGATGAGAATGAAATTAATAACGAAGAGAATGAAAATAATAACGAAGAGAATGATAATAATAATATAAATGAAGATAATCAAAATAATGAAAATGAAATTGAAAATCAAAATAATAATAATGATAATGTTGAAAATGAAACTGAAAATCAAAATAATGAAAATGAAAATCAAGAAAATGAAATCCAAAATAATGAAAATGAAATCCAAAATAATGAAAATGAAAATCAAAACAACGAAAATGAAAATCAAGAAAATGAAATCCAAAATAATGAAACTGAAAATCAAAACAATGAAAATGAAGTTGATAATTAAAAAAAAATAAATAAAAATTTATTCTATTAAATTATACACAATAAAATAATATAAAGACATATTTTATATAATAAAACAAATTTTAAAATAAATAAAAAAAAAAAAATAACCTCCAAAAAAAAATTAAAAAAAACAAAAATAAAAAAATTTTTTTAAAAAAAAAAAAGAATGGCAAACCTTCCTCCATTAACAAAACAACAAGTATGTGATTCTCAATGGAATCACTCTTCATCAAAAATGTTATATAGTTTCCCAAAAGCAATTCGTTTTTCTCCATTTAAAAAAAGTGACCGTCCAGATTTTTATCCTCTACCATCAGTTCGTTCAACTAGAGCAGCAGGATTAGGTTACGGAGGTCGTTCAGATTTTACAACAGGATCAAAAATTGATAAACCAGCATTTTATCCTGTAAAAAGGGATTTTGATCAAGGAGCAGAATTAGGTCCTGCTTATTCATTTTCAGCATCACGTGAAGCATATTCTAAAGTTTATATTGAAACTAATGTACATCCCGATGCAGATAATCCTGGACCTGGGAATTATAATGTTAATAAAAATAATGATGGTCCTGCTTTTTCTATGGGAGTTAGATGTCCAACTGATATTGATAGTAGGAGAGATTATCCTGGACCTGGAACTTATAAAGATCCTTTGACAATTAATAAAGATGGTCATTATCCTTTGAGTACTACGATTAATACTAAACCTGTTGATTTTTCTATGTATAAGTCAAAGAGGTTTAATTACAGATGTAAGTTATTGTTTTTTTTTAATTTTTTTTTTCTTTTTTTTTCTTGTTTTTTATAGATAATAATGTACCTGGTCCTATTTATAAGATTCAACCACTTTTTGGATCACAGATTTTTAATAGTAAATTTAAATCAAGTGTTAGTATGAGTTTTGGGAGCAGATATAATATTCATAAAGCAGATAATACTCCTGGACCTGGAGCTTATAGAGTTTATAGTGAATTTGGAGATTTACCAAAGATTAAAAGAAGGAAGTTTAAGTTTAGAAAGAAAATAGAAAAAGAAGAAGAAAAACAAGAAGAAGAAAAAAAAGATGAAAAGAAAGAAGAGGGAAAAGAAGAAATTTATATGGATGAAGAAGAAAAAGATGAAGTTAAACCGAATGATGAAGTTCAAAATGCAGGAAATGTTGAAGAAAATAAACAAGAAGAAAAAAAAGATGATGAAAAGAAAGAAGAAACAGTTCAAGAAAATAATGATGAAAAAGGAGAAAATAAAGAGGGTGAAAATAAAGAAGGAGAAAATAAAGAAGGAGAGAATAAAGAAGGTGAAAATAAAGAAGGAGAAAATAAAGAGGGTGAAAATAAAGAGGGTGAAAATAAAGAAGGAGAAAATAAAGAGGGTGAAAATAAAGAAGGAGAGAATAAAGAGGGTGAAAATAAAGAAGGAGAAAATAAAGAAGGTGAAAATAAAAATAATGAATTAGCTGAACATAAAGAAGAACAAGATAAAGAAAATAAAAAAGATGAACAACAAAATAATGGTGAAGAAATTGTTGGTGGATTTATGGATGAGGATGAAAAAGATGGTCCAAAAAATGATAAATAAAAGAATTTATTATAATTTTATTATTTTTAAATTATATTTTTTTTATCACAAATTATGATTAGTTTTAAATAAAAATGATGACCATAAAAATAATTATTTTAATTGAATAATATTAAATGTTAAATCAAATAGATGATGATGAAAAATATTTTTTCATATTAATTAAAAATGAAAATATAAATGAAATTCAAAAAAAATTAGAAGATAATAAATTAGAAATATGGGAATATAAAGATAATGATAATGAAGATTCATCAGTTTTACATATTTCAATTTTTTTAGATTTGACTAAAATTACATTTCTCTTATTAAATTATATAAAAAAAAATATTTCTCCAGATTTATTTACTTCATTTATAAATAAAAAAAATAATAAAGGCGTAATTGCACTTCATTATGCATCATTAAAAGGGAATATTAAAATAATAAAATTATTAATTGAAAATAATGCAAATATAAATGAATTAACAAATACAAAATTAAATTTAATTCACTTTGCAGCACAAGGAAATCAACCAAATTCAATAGTTTTTTTTCATGAAAATTTTCCAGAATTAAATTTAGATTATAAAGAAGAAGAAGGAAAAACTCCTTTTCATTTTGCATGTTTTTATAAAAATGAAAAAGCATTTTTATATTTAATTAATTATGGAATAAATATAAATGAACAAGATAATTCAGGTTTTACTCCTTTACATATAGCAATTATTAATAAAAATATTAAAATTATTAAAAAACTTTTACAAAATGGTGCTTTACTTAATATTAAAGATAATAAAGGAAGAACACCTTATGAATTTGCTTTATTTAAAAAGCATTCTGATATTGCTATTATATTAAAAAATAGTGAAAAATGTAATTTGTGTACTTGTACTGAACCAATTAAAAAAATTAAAAAAAGTAATTTTAATATTTTTTTAATTTTATTATTTCAATTTTGTTCTTTGTTTATTTTGTTTTGTTGTATTTTTCCTTGTTTTTTTCTTAATGATAATAATAATTATGAAAAAGTGTTGTATTTAGTTTATTTAGGAATGTTTATTTTGTTTTTTGGATTTTATGTTTTTTTGATTTTTTCTAATCCTGGAATATTACAAAATAAAAATAAGAAATTTAATGACATTTTAGATTCTGGAGAAAATTTATTGAATTATTGCTGTGTTTGTAAAATTAAATTTAAGAAAAATTCTAAACATTGTGTAATATGTAATAAATGTTGTGAAGGATTTGATCATCATTGTACTTGGGTTAATAATTGTATTGGAAGGAAAAATTATCCTTTTTTTTATATTTTTTTATATATTTCTTTTTTTCAATTAATTTCTATTTTAATTATTTGCTTTGAGTCTATAAATATTACAAATTTAGAAAAAAAACCAAAAGATTATAGAGATTGTAATTTATTTGATAAAAAATTGAGTTTTGATATATTATTTTCAATTCCAAAATGTACAATATTATTTTCAAATATAATAGTAAAAAATATTCTTGAAATAATTTTAATTATTTCTAATTTAATATTTTTATTCCCACTTCTACTTTTAATTATCCTTCATACAAGAAAAATTTGTCTTCTTTTACCAAAAAAATATAATGAAGGATATAAGAATGATGAAATAAATGGAAATTTAATATCAGATTCCTTGTTGAGGACCAATTATGATCAAAAAGAAAATAATTAAAAAATAATTAAAAATATATTAACCTTATAAACTTAAATATAATAATTGAAATATAAAGATTAATAATTAAATAATATTATTTATTAATTTATTTTTTTATTAGTTTAATTTTTGAATATATAAAAACAAATGAAATATCTCTAAGGTTTTTAAATAATTATATTATTCAAATATATTAATTTCCTCATAATTTAATTTGTTCAAAATTAAAAAAGAAATAACTAATAATTTTATATAATAATAAATTAAATTGAAAAATATTTAAAACCTAAATACAATTTTTAATAAAAGAAGTAATACTTTTCTTTTTTTACTTTATATTTTATATTATATAATTTTTCCCATTTTTTATATTTAATTTAATTAAATAAAATTTTTTATATAAAAAACCAAAAAGAAATTAACCATAAATAAAAAATTTACTTTTCATCATTCTCAATTAATCTCCTAGCATATTCAGTAGATCCTCTCATTCCTAAATCATGAACTCTAATTAAAATAACAGGAGTACTTTCCAAAACAGAAGATAATCTTCCTTTATCAATAAAAGCCTTCATCCAAGTATCAGTGTTAATAATTAATTCTTGAAGAGCAACACTTAATCCTCCTAAAAGATACAAACCTCCAGAAGGTAAATACATTAAACAAGCATTTCCAGCAGATTGTCCATATAATTGAATAAAAAAATCAAGAGTCTTTTCACATAATTTACATTCTTTTTTTAATCCTTTTGAAACAATTTGATTATTAATTTGAATTTGAGTATCAGAATTATTTATTCCTTGAAAAACTTTAACTTGATCAAATAAAGTTTCATCATATGGAACTTTAGCATATTTAGCAAGGAATTTATAAATAGGAATAATAGCTTGACCACAAGTAGCTCTTTCAGCAGAAATATGTTCAACACCATAATATTTTTTTAAAAATTTCAAATATTTAAATTGTAATTCATTCCTTGGTGCAAAATCCATATGAGAACCTTCTGCACCACAAACTAAATGATATTTATCACCTTCACATTTTGTAAGATAACCAACACCTAATCCAGTACCAGGTCCCATTGTAGCTTTTGGTCCATTAGGATCAATTGGTTTATTATTAACAATAAGATAATCTACTCCTTCTATCATTTTAGTTTGAATACCATAACCATTTGCTACAAAATCATTTAAAAAAATTACTTTTTCTATTCCCATTAATTTTGCTAATTCTTCTCCATTTACTGATTCCCAATGTTGAACATTTGTAAATTGGAGAACTGTATTATTTTTTATAGGACCTGGTACTCCGAAAACTGCAAATCTAGGATAATTTGGTGTCCCTTTAAATGGATTTAGATATTGGGTTAGAAGATCATGTACACTTTTGAAATTAAAAGATAAAAGATATTTATTGTCTATTAATTGATGTTTGTCATCTGGGTTTGAAGTAATTTTTAAGAGAGTTAAACGAGAGTTTGTTCCTCCTATATCACCTGCAAGAATTGGGTATTGTTTACTCATTTTTTTTATAATTTTTTTAGTTTTTTTTATAATTTTAAGTTTTGTTTTTCTTTTAATTTTTTTTGAGTTAGAATTTAGATTTTTTTTTTATTTTATATATTTTTTTAAGAATGGATAATATGTTTGGAGATTTTTTTTAATTCTTTCTCATTATATGAATTTTTATATGAAATAAGTGTAAATTTTAAACAGCAATTAATAATTTAATTCAAATTATTTATTCAAAATTAAATAATTTTTATTATTATTTGTTTCAAATACAATTAAATAATTAAATATAATATAAGGTTAAAAAATACTATTAGGTACTTATAAATATTATTTTTAATATACAAAATTCAACTAAAAAAAAAATTAATGAATATTTAAAAATTTAATTATTTTTCTTCATCAATTCTTGTAAGTAATCGTAACATATGATTATGAATTAAACATTGTAATTTTTCCTTAGTTTCATTTTCTAAATTATGTTCATTTGCAAATTTTTCAGCTAAATCTTCAGGAGTATCACCTTCATAAACATAAATTTTTTTTTTAACACCTTGCCTAATATTAACATCTATTATTAATAAAGGAATTCCATCTTTTTTATTTTCAATCTCAATACTATTATCATTTAAATTATTATTTATTTTTTTATTTTCATTAATATTTTCCTTTTCATTTATATTATTTATTTTATTATTTACATTATTATTTTCATTTTCTAAGTTTAATTTTGTTCCATTTAATGTGAATAATAATCCTAATAATTTATTTATAACTAATTTAAATTCTGGATTTTTTGGAATATAAGATTGATAAATTGATATTTCTTTAAAAATATCATCAAATAAAATTTTTCTGTCATCAATATTTTCAGAAACAATAGAAATTATATTATTTAATAAAAATAAAGACTCATCTGAAATTTTATTATTTGTAGTTAATAAATAAATTTTCCAAATAGTTTTAAAAGAACTTAAACAATTAAATTTATTAATAGAAACAATTCTATTACTATTACTATTAAACATAATATTATTATGAATTGAATTAATATATATAAAGAAATTTTTAATTAAATCAAAAGCAGGATATGTTACATTAAATAATGATTCATCTTTACAAAATAATTCTAAACACAAATAACTTATATTATCCTCAGAAAGAAAATTAGATTTCGTTAAAAATTGATATTTTATAATTTCAGAAAAAAAACTATAATAAATATTTTCTTCTTCTTCATCAACTCTTTTTTTAACTAAAATTATATATAAAAATTCAATTTGTTGTTTTGACAATGTTAAAGAAGAACTAAATATTAAACCTTTTAAAAAATTTAATAAAACTGATATAAAAGAATAATAATTTTGACCTTGAAAATTTAATTTAAGTTTTCTAAATACAAAATCATAATTATCTTTTAATGAAAAGTCTTTTAATTGTAATTCTTTTTGATAAGAATCAATAAAATTTTGAATTATTATTCTTTTAGTTTTTTCAATATTTGAAATATCAGTTGAAATTGAACTAAAAGAATTTTCATTTTCATCAATATTTTCATTATCAATATCAATTTGCATATTATCTTCTAATGTTTTTTCTGTACTTTGAGTTAAATCTAAATTATTATGTTGATTTTGATTATTATTAATATTATTATTTTGATTATGAACTTCTTGATTTATTCTTATATTATTTGGATTTGAATTATCATTTTCTAAATTAAATCTATGTTCATCATAATCATTCATTATATCATTAACATTTAAAATATTTTCTTCATCATTTTTTCTATTTATAATATTTTTTTGTATATTATCAATCTCAGAAGAAAAAAATAAAATTTCTTTTTTAATATCTATCAATGAATATAATATTGTTGAAGTTAAAGTTAATTTAGTATCTAAATATTTTATTAAATCATTATAATCTTCAATATTTCCATTAAAAGCTTGATAAATTTCTTTCTTATCATTTAATTTAATATTTGTTAATAAAATATTTAAAAGATATAAATATGTATTTACAATATTATTACACCCTATTCCAAAAATGCATTTTTTTACAAATTTTACTAAATCATTCCTATATTCATCTTTTAATAAAATATTACATAATAAATTTCTACATTTTAAAATTATATTAATTCCCAAACCATTATAATATGAATTTTCATTTGAAAATTTAAATAAGATCCTTAATAAATTTTCATTTCTAATATTAACTAAATTAAAATTTTCTAAAATTTTTAAAGTATTATCATTAATATCTTTATAATTCATATCTGAAATTATTTTCAAAACAAAATTTGAATGTTCATTTGAAAAAACATGAATTAATTCACTAAAAACTCTAAGTATACTTTCTCCAATACTTTGATGTTTTTCTTGATAAAATTTACATAAATTTACAATATCTTCAGAAGTTAATTTATTATTTTTATATAAAAAAACAAAAATTGGAGATGCTCTTGATAATATTGCTTCATGTATATTTTCACCTAAAATTAAATTATAAAAATCAATTTTATATAAAAATTCAAGAAAATATTCTTTTTTTAATCCAATAATTTCTTTATAATTTTCAAATTGTGAATAATATTGAGTATTATTTATATATGAACATAAATCTGATAAATATTTTATTCCAATTACTCTTTTTTCTAAATTATTTGATTTTAATAATTTATATGATAAATCTAAATCTTTTGTTAGTAATTTTTTAATATCATCAAAATATTGTTCTTTTATATCTAAATAAATTTCTGATATTAAATAAAAATCTAAAAGTATTTTATTTAAAAAAATATTTTCTGCATCAACTTTATTTATATATTTTGATTCACTTGATAATAAATTATCATATCTTTTATTCATTAATTGAATATAATTTATTACTAAATTATCTTTGAGTAAATACTCTTTATTATAATAAAAACATAAAGAAGAAAGAATAAAACAATAATAATAAAAATTATTCATTTCTAATTCAGGTTTTAATAAAATTTCTTCATAAAATTTGTTTAAAAATTTTTCTTGATATAAAAATTCAAGTAAATATTTATAAAGAAGATTACTATTTAATATTTTTTTATATGAGTTTTCAAATTCTTTCATATTTGGACATAATTCATGTAAAATAGGATTTAAAATATTTTTTTCTAATGTATCATAATTATCCATTATTTGGAAATCATTTTGAAAAAAATTATTAAATACATATATTCTATTATTACAATATATTATTTTTAAAATATACATTATTTCTTTATGTAACATTGTTTTCAAATAATTAAATCTAATTTTTAAATATTTCAAAAGAAAATAAAATATAATTTTAATTTCTTCTGTTTGAGAAGGATTTAAATTTAATAATAAAATTGTATCAATATCTTTTTCAATTCTTTCTCTAAATGCCTTATTATATGATTCAACATCCATATTTTTTGAAACTATTTCAATATCATTTAAATAATTTTCAATTGAATTATTATTAAATAATAAATTTGGCCTATTTTGAATATTAGTATTAATTTCATTATTATCATTATTAAAATTTTCTATATCATTATTTTGAATATTTAATTGTTCAAATTCTTTTTTATTTTCATTATTATTATTCATATTTAATAAATTTTCCTGATTTTCTTGATTTATAATTACAATTTCTTCATTTATTTTTATTTCTTCATTATTTTCAATATTATTTTGTTCTGTTTTAATCTCATTATCATTATTTTCATTATCATTTTTTTCATTTAATAAATTTTCATTTTTCATTTTTAAAATGTCTAATTAATTTATAAATTAATTAATTAAAATATTAATTATATTAAAATAATTTTTTATAAAAAAATAAAGATAAAAATTAAAATTAAATAACTATAATAAAATTAAAAAATGGAAAACCGACAATATAACAATAATGTAAAACTCAATATTTTAACTAAAAAAAATAGCAGAATCAATATTACAAAAATCCAAATAGAAATAATCAAAATGACAAAAATCAAAGATCAATGTCATCAGATTATCGTAACATGGGACCATATGGAATGAAATTTGGAGAAGAAGAAATATTTCGTCAAAGAGAAATAAATCAATATAGAAAAGATTTAGATTATTTAACATCATTAAGAAGACCATATGGTGATATGACACAAAAAGAATGGGAAGAATATCAAAGAAAAATAAATTATATGAATGATGTATATTATAAAAATTTAATTTAATTAAATTAGAGATATGCATATGGAGAAATGGATAGAAAAAATTTTTTAAGAGGAATGGTTAAAGGATATGAAGATGAATCAATAAGAAGAAAACAAGAAGAAGATTTAAGAGTAAAAATATATTTTTTTTATTATTTTCATTTTTTATTTTATTATTTTTATAGAAAAAAAAAGAACTTGAAGAAGAAAGAAGAAGACTTGCAAATTTAAAGAGTGTAGATAAAGAAAAAGAAATGGCTGCTTTAAGAAAACAAAAAGAAATTCAAAATCAAGCTGATAATTTAGATTTAATAAATCAAAGAAGAAATTTATTAAATATGCAAAAACCAGAAGAAGAAAAAAATTATATAAATTTTAATGATGATAATGGATATAAAGATCATATAAAAGGATTAAATGATAAAATATATAATAATTTATCTAATTTATATGGTGATTCAATTAATCCAAATGCTTTAAAAGGAAAAAATGATTATGAATATAATAAAATTATGGCAGAAGAAAAACAAAAATTAAAAAATAAAAAAGATCCAAATGAATATTTACCTTTAGAAGATGATAAAGAATTAGATAGATTAAAATTAGAAGAAAAACTTAGAAATCAAAGATTATATAAAGAATATTTAGATAATCAAAATGAAATAGATCATTTAAATAAATTAAATCAATCAAATGAAGATATGAGACCACAATTAATTATGCCTGCATATTTTTATCCAAATAGACCAGTTCCTTTACATAAAAAAGCAAGAGATTCTTTATTATTTGCTAAAAATCAACAAGATTATTTTGATAAAGATATGAATAAATTTTTTAGATATGATTCTCAACATTCTACTTTAATTGATTATGAAAGATCTGGTGGTTATTTAGGAGATTCTAAATTAAGACATAATCCAATTACTTGTCCTGTTAATGATTATTATTATAATAAATATGTTAATCAAATGAAAAAAGCTACTGAAATTCCTCCTAATCAAAATTTAAATAATAATGAAAATTATAAAGGAAATTTTGTTAATAATGGAAGATATAATCCAGTTACTCAAAATTATAGTAATCCATCTAATCAAAATTATAATAATGTTAGTCAAAATTTTAATAATAATCAATCAAATCAAAATTTTAATAATATTAGTCAAAATTATAATAATAATCCATCTAATCAAAATTTTAATAATATTAGTCAAAATTATAATAATCAAAATATGAATTCTAATAATATTGATAATTATACTCAAAAAGGTGTTCTTTCAGCAAATGGTCAAAGAATTATCCAATAAAAAATAAATAAATATTATATTAATAAATATTAATATATATTTTCATTTTTTTTTTTTTGAAAAAATTTTAAAAATTTTTTTTTGTTATATAAAAATATAATAAAAAGAAATAATAAAAAAATCATATAAATAAAGAAAGAAATGGATGTAGTGAATACAATAGACAATATAAAAATTAAAATGAAAAGTCAAATGAGAACAAATAAAGGAATATATGGATTAAATGAAGTATTTTTTTACTTAGCAAAAATAGATGGTACAGGAGAAGGTTTAGTACAAAAAGTAAAATTAGATGAAGCATTTGGAAAATTAGGAATTTTTTTATCAACACAAGAACAAAGTCAATTATGTAAATATATCGGAATAAATCCAGGTGATAATATTTCACTTGAAAAATTTACTAATATTTTCAGAGATGAAATTCCAATTAAATTAATTGAAAGTGTAACTGATACTTTTGAAACAATTAAAGGAGAAAATGAAACAATTAATGTTGATTATTTAAAAAGTATAATTGATATAAAAAAACATCCTTTAGTTAAAATTTTTCATAAAAGTGAAGATTATGCACAAAGAAAATTAGATTTAGCAATTAAATTTGTTTTAATGGATAAACCTTTTGTTGATTTGGCTGATTTTATTGAAATACATAAAAATATGTTTTATACTATGCCAAAGGAAAATGTTAATTATTTTATTAAATATTTACCTGAAATTTGGGGTATTAAAGTAAATGATTTTTAAATGATATTTAAGAATTTATTTTTTTTAAAATTTTATTTATTTTATAAATATATAAAAATTAATGGAAGTGAATTTTTCTTATTATAATTATTTTCAAATGTTTAATTAGAAATAATTTGGAGAAATATAAAAATAAAAAAGGGAAATGAAAGATATTCAAATAATATTTCATAAAATTTAATTCTTTAATAAATAAAAAACTTAAAAATATTTATTAAGGATTAAAATGAAAAAATTAATTGATTTAATATTTAAACACATTGATACATTTTTCAATAAAATTTTAGATGCTTAACTAGTTAATAAATAGTATGATTTAAAGAAATTTACAAAGAATGATAAATTTTTATTCCAACTTAATCTTTACAAGTAAAAAGTTTTGGTCTTTAGAATTATTTTCTTTTTCATTTTCATTTTTACTTAGATATAAATTTTCATATGATTTTTTAGTTTCAAGAATTAATTTTTTTTTCATTTTCATAGATTGTTTCTTTTCATAATTGGAAAAAATATTATGACGATAATCAATTTCTTTTTGTTCAAATTGTTCATGATATTTATTATATATATTATCATCAATATTTTCCTCAAACTATAAAAATAATAAAAAATTAATTAATTTACTTCATAATCCAAATTATCAATATTAAAAAAATTATTATCTAATTCTTTAAAATCAGGAATCTTAATATCAATTGGAATACTTTTTTCTTCAATTTTATAAGTATTAGAACAAAAATTGGAAATATTATATATATCATTTATATTTCTATTTATTGATTTATTTCTCTTTTTTAAATTGTTTTCTATTTCAAATATTATAAAATAAATTATCTTACTTTCTGAATTTGAAGATTTTAAATTTTTGTTTTTTTTCAATCTTTTATGGGATAATAATTTTTTCTTTTTTGATTCATGACTATATAATATATTTAGAACTTTATCAAAATCTAAAATAGTTTCTATATTTTGTTTATTATTATTAATAATTTTAGTTTTATTTTTTGTCATTGAATTTTCTTTGTTTATAATTATCTTAATAACAATTTTTTGATTATCATTAAGATTTTTATTTAATTCATTATTTGGGAAAAAAATTTCTTTATTTGAATTAATATTTTCATTTTGATGATTAATTTTTAATGGAATATTTTCTATTTGATTTTCCTTCGTTTCTCTTAATATTAAGGATAAATCTGTCATTATTTCTATTTGATTTTTTAGATATAATTACAAAACATATATTTTTATAAATGTATATTAATAAAGTAAGAAAACAATAAATCTTTAATAAAAGATTATTTATTTTATTTTTTTTTAATTATTTTTTTTTGTTTATTTTTATTTGTTTTTATTTAAAGTCTTCATTTATAATTTATTATTTGATTAAATAATAAATTAATAATTTATTAATATTATAAAATCTACTATTGAAAAATAATATGAAAAACAAAAATATTTGAAATGAAAAAGAAAAATAGAAATTACTGATATTCAATTTAAAATTACAATATTAATATAATACTATTTTAGTTATTTTATTATTAATTCATTTATAAAATAGAAAAAATAGTTTGTAAAATATAGTTAAGAATGATTTAAAAATGATGATTTAAGTAAATTTATTAATTGATGACTTTATATTTATTTTAAATTTATAATAAACTTATAAAAAAATTTTAAAAATTCTATTTTTTTTTAATATATTTATTTTTTAGGTTTAGTTAAATCTAATGAAATACCATACATTACAACAGTTATAAAAGTTGAAAAAATAAAGACAAATAAAAATGTTACAAAAACATAAAAAGTTTGTAAATTATATTTCCCAATACATTTTCCAGTCCAAGGACAATGATGATCATGATTTTTAACACAAACATTACAAGAAGAACAATGATAAACTTTATCATTTTTAAGAAAAATAATATTACATTTTTTACATATTTGATATTGTTTGATTTCTTCTTTACTAGTAAAAGTATAATTTTTTGAAAAATGTTTTTTATTTGGAATTCCAGGATTAATTAAAGCAGTAATTATATAAGAAATAGCATAAACAAAATATGAAGTACTTTCTAATATTTTAATAAATAGAAAATTGTTCTCATAAATATTTAAATAAACTAATAAATAAAAAAAACTTGTTATAGAAAATAAAAAAATAAAGTATAAATCTATAAACTAAATTTAAATAAAATATTTTACAATCTGGTCCAATTACAATTAAAGGTGAACCTTTAAAATATAATAAAGTTATTGTATTTCCTAAATGAAGAGGATTATTTTGATTAATTGGATTTCCAAAAATTAAATCTTCCATTTTTTCAATTGATTGTTTATCTGCTCTAGTATAATTATAATTATTATTTTCTTTATCTGAATTTGTTTCTTCTGATGTTGAAATTTTAGATGTCATTTCAATTTCTGAATTATTATCTTCTAAAGGAGTTAATTTAGTATTTGGAGAAGAAGTTAATGATAATTCATTTTCATTTTCAATCATTTTATTAATAATATAAAAATATTTTTTAAAAAAAATAATGACAGAAAATGATATTAAAAATAATGGTACTTTAGTTTTTGATTTATTTCATAAATTGATATTTGAATTTATGGGAGTTTCTACTGAATTAACATTTGATTTTTTTTATTTTACAAAAAAAATAAATTATTCATTTAGAAGAGAAAGAAATTTAATAATTGAAAATGATTATTTAAAAATAAAAGATTCAGAACCAAAAAAATATGATGTTCATAAAAAATTTTCTAAGAGTTATAAAAATTTTGTTAATGATATTATCAAAAAGTTAGATAATCAATCTTTAAGTAGATTGATAATTCCTAATTCATATCTTGATTTTGGAACAATAGATGATGAACAATATAATTATTATTTTAAAATTTTTAATAAGAAAAAACTTAATGAAAAAATAGAATTATTTAATAAATTTATTATTAAAGCTCATAATTATGAAATATTAGATAAAATTCATGATTATTCAAATATTAAAAACTATATATATTATAATATATATAGATTTAAAGCAGAATATTTTAAAGATAATTATGAAAAATATTTAAATAAAATTAAAAATCAATTTATTTTTAATATTAGTATTATTAATAAAAGTTTAATTAATCAATAAATTTCATCTAATTTTTTATATTTCAAATTTTAATAATATATTTTTGAATATTAATTAACTTAAAATAAAGAAATATATTTTAAACTCATTACATTTTATAATAAATAAATAAAATATTTAATCTCCATATTACAAGAATATATATTTAAAATTATCTATCAAAAAAAAATTAAGCTTTATTAATAATATTTTTTTTCTCAAATTAACAAACTTATATCTTTATAATTATTGTCAAATTATAAAAAAATAAATTATATATTTTTAATATTATTAAATAGTTTTTTTCCTATTCCTGCAATTGTATATCTTGTCTTTGTTTTTATTTGTAAAAAAAATTGAAGTTCTGAATTTTTTTTGTTAATAAAAAAATATCTTTTATTTTTTCATTTATTTTTGAATGTTTAATCATTCTTGAGTTTCTATTTTTTCATTATTTAAATTTTTTATTTGAGATTGTACTTTAATAAAATTTGATGAATAAACTGCATTTAATTTTTAATGTTAATTTTATTAGTTTGTTAATTTTTTTATTTTTAATAGTTAAAATAAAAAGAATTAAATAATAATTCATTTAAAATTTTAAAAATATTTAAAAGACAATGATAGATATAAAATTGATATTAAATAAAATTTAGTGTTATATTATTTAGAAAAAATAAAACTAACTATTTATTAATTTGCTAAATAATGCATTTCATTTTTTTAAAAAAAATATTAAAAAATTTATTCTATTATATGATGAATAATTTTTTTTC
>JAEEGK010008805.1_pt1 | contig 23748 bp, 19 predicted proteins | sample 8958771 | NCBI WGS metagenome assembly JAEEGK01 (sample SAMN16246547, study PRJNA631951) | gut metagenome | biome: gut microbiome; feature: rumen; material: SC-attached | host: Bos | place: Iran: Karaj | collected 2018-10
ACTTACCAACTTTTCTGTAATCATTTCTGAACACTTCGAATCTTTTTTCCCATACTTCTTTGAGATTGTCTTTTCTGATATTACCCTGCACTAGTTCCGGGCGTCTTTCAATATCAAGACAACCACCGATATCCCCGTTATACATAATACTTGCGGTGTACACACCTGCGTTGCAAAGAAAGTACCATTTTCTTACTTCTCTTTCCATATCAACTCCAAGGTAATGTGAACAGCCGTAAGTAACTTCCATCTTGTCGTCGAAGCGATGTTCTCTGATGAAATCAAACATTTTGATATATTCATCCTTTGAAAGCATGAGGTCTTCGTTTTCTCTTGCACGCCCTATCGGTTCGATATTGATAACCCTCCAAGAACGAACTCCGACTTTTTTGAACTCTTCATACATTGCATCAAGTTCATTAATGTTTTTATGATATACAACAGTCGTAATCTGAACGTGATTAATCTTGACCGCAAGAAGATTCTTGATACCTTCTATCGTCTTCTCGTACGCTCCGGGAGATTGTCTGAACCACTCATGATTCTCTTTAATGCCATCCACACTAATTGATACTGTACGAAGTCCAGCTTTTTTTAACTGTCTCGCAACTTCTCTTGTAATAAGAGTACCGTTGGATGTCATTCCCCAGCCGAATCCGATATTATTGGCGAACTCCATAATCTCAAAAAAGTTAGGACGAAGTAACGGTTCGCCACCTGTAATGCATAAACGCATCTTTGAAATGTCAAAGTCTTTTTTAACCTGAATAAGAGTGTCCTTAATCTCTTCGACCGTAAGCATATCTTTTACATCTATATCACCGCATCTTGAACCGCAATGAAGACAATGCTCATTGCAAAACGGAGTTATTTCAAGAAAAAGAGACCTGAGCTCGGGGTTCGGCCTCAGTGTCTCTTCTCTGTATTTTGCAAGAGTCGTCATATGCTCTTTTTTTTGTTTTACGGTTAATCCGGAATTATTTTTTTTAGACATTTTAATTCCACTCTATTGTAGATATAAAAATATATCTATATAACTACTTCTACTCACCTAATGCGACTAATATAATACTTTCTAATTACTCGTCAAATTTAGGAGGACCATAAACCTGATTCTGTTCATTACGTGAAGGATCAAAATCATTATTGGTATCATCCTCATCCACGTTATTATCATCGAACCATTCGGGCGGTCCGTATACAACTTCATTTAAATTCAAGTTGGGTTCATAGTCATCAACAGGAGGGCCATACACATCCGGTTCCTGATTGTTCGAAGGATCATAGTCGTCAACGGGCGGACCATATACATCCTCATTTACATTGTTCTCAGGATCATAATCCGAAGGCGGACCATATACAGCATCGGGTTCATTGTTGGAAGGATCAAAATATTCGGGAGGTCCGTATACGCATACCGGACGATTAAGTTCAGGAGCAAATACTCCGATTACTATTGCCGAAGCAGTCATGCAGATGAATAAAAGAATTACATTTCCTATTCCGACAACAAGCATTAAAAGAGCCCACCATACGCTCTTACCGCCATCTCTGAGTCTTCTGACAGTAAGCGATATCCAAGGAACGATTGACACAAAGAGATATAAAAAGATGAGCAATCCAATTACCAAGAATATATAGTGAACTATTAATACCGGGATAAACGAAAGGGTTACATTAACGAATGCAAGAGCAAACAATACTGCTTCAAGTATGAACGCAAACCAGTATTCCTTGCGTGAACTTGTACCCTTGTAATCAAATATCCTAGCCCACAGTTTAAGTTGTGCCGAAAAGAAATTAACGTCCATATTATTCCGCTCCTTCTTCTACCAGCTTAGCATGCTCCTTTTGAATGTTTTCATCGTATGAGAGCAGGGGCTCAACATCCGTCTGTCCTTTTATCTTTCTCTTAACGTAGTTATCTGTAATCTTCTTAACAAGAGGGAAGAGTGCGATAACACCGATAAGGTTGGGAACCATCATAAGTCCGTTGAATGTATCGGATATATCCCAAGCAAGTGAGCTTCCCATTAAAGCTCCTGCCATGATCATTACAACAAATATTACCTTATATACCCTAGTAACTTTTGTATTGAACAAATATTCTACTGCTTTGCTTCCGTAATGTGACCATCCGAGAACCGTTGTAAATGCAAAGAGCAAAATAGCTACTGCAATGAACCATTCACCCGGTTTTCCGAATACGTTGCTGAACGCTTTGGCAACGAGTGTAGCATCGCTGACACCTTCTATTGCCATACCTGTCTTAAGATCAATAAAACCTGATGTGAGTACTACCATTGCAGTCATTGTACATACTACGAATGTATCTGCGAATACTTCAAAGATACCCCACATACCCTGCTTGACAGGTTCTTTAACATCAGAATTTGAATGAACCATAACCGATGAGCCAAGACCTGCTTCGTTGGAGAATACACCTCTTTTGCAGCCCTGTGTAATAACTTCCTTTATCGCGATACCTACTACCGCACCTGCAACAGGCTTAACACCAAATGCAAATCTAATGATTGATAAAAATGCTTCAGGAATTGCTGTGATGTTAACACCACATAAAATAAGTGCACCGATAATATATGCTACAGCCATAAACGGAACAATCTTTTCAGCTACGGCCGCTATTCTCTTAAGTCCTCCGAGTATGATAACTGATGCGATTATCATAAGGGCAATTCCGATGCAAAACGGAACTAATCTTATTTCCTGAGTAAATACTGATTCGCCCCACTTAATTCCGGCAAATAATACAAGCTTTTCTGTTATATCCGAAAAGAATGCGGATTCGATATTAAGGGTAATCTTGTTAATCTGACCCATGTTACCGATTCCAAACGAAGCTAGAACTGCAAAACATGCAAACAGGATTGCAAGTATTTTACCGATTATCTTGCAGCCCTTATATGATCCGAGGCCATCCTGGAGATAATACATAGCACCGCCAGACCACTCACCTTCAACATTCTTTCTACGATAAAAAATACCAAGAACGTTTTCGGAAAAGTTGGTCATCATTCCAAAGAATGCAGCAACCCACATCCAGAATACCGCACCGGGTCCACCTATACATATAGCCGCGGATACACCTGCAATATTACCTGTTCCGATTGTAGCAGCAAGCGCCGTACAAAGTGCCTGGAACTGTGATACGGAACCTTTTTCTTTTTTATTATGGCTGGTCTTTTCAAATACACCACCGCCTGTTTTCTTCCACCAATGAGGAAGATGTGTTATCTGAAACACTTTGGTAACGGCTGTCATTAAAACACCGGTACCTATAAGTAAGATAAGTCCGATTTTAACCCAGACAAATCCGTTGATTGCATCGTTAATACTTGTGACTTTTTCTATAAAATTACTCATTGCCGTTGTTTTCTACATTGTCCTTTCCATGCGTAATGTTTTCTGAAATAAGCTTGAATGCATGTTCGGACAATCCGGCAGTCTTTAACTCCTTAACCTTATCTGCACTAACAACATCCACTATCTTAAGATAAACATCCGATCTTCTCGGAATTCTCTTCTTAACAAATTCTGTTCCGCTGATTGCGATGATTACAACAGGGCACTCTGCCTTGGTAGCAATCTTGAACGCACCGTTCTTGAACTCCAAAAGAGGGGTCTGTGTTCTGTTTCTTGTTCCCTCGGGGAAAATGAATACGCTAGTCTCATCATTCTTGATATAATCAGCTGCTTTGTTAATCGTAACAATAGCATTTTTAACATGATCTCTGTCGATTGCCATGAAGCCTGACTTATGCATGATTGCACCAACGATGGGAATGTTAAAATTCTCAGGCTTACTTACAAACACAAGCATATGCTTTTTCAAAGCATACATAACACTCATCGGATCGTAATTGGATAAGTGGTTAGCTACTACCAAGAATCTCTCACCGGGCTTGGGAAGTTTTTCCTTACCTTCAACATGTACGTGCACATTGAGGAAGAAGAGTGCTATTTGAACTGTCTCAACAAATATCCATCTAAAGAACTTGGAAGGCTTGGTAACTTCTTTTTTCTTATCTACGGTAAGTGACCATAAGAATAAGGCGCCCCACCAGATTACTTCCCATATGATTTCCCATGCAATGAATATTCCTACGAATACCAAGATATGCCAGGGTGATGTGTACCACTTGAAAATAAGATGTGTTCCGATGGCGCTAAGTAATGCGAGCGCCGACAAAATAAATAACATTTTTAATGTCCTCGCTTTTTATTTTGTAAACTCCACTAGGGAGATATGTGTATGTTACTTTAGCAGGTATTATGACGCCGTCGGTACTTAACGAGTGGTGTTTGAAAAACAACACGAGTTTAGTAATCCGCTACGTGCGTCATCATAGCGAGAGCGTGCCTGCGGAGTAACATACGCATAGCTCCCTCTCGATAAGATATATACTAATGTTTTTAGATACAGAGTCCGGTTTCTTCAGGAAGTCCGAGGCGGATATTCATACACTGAATTGCCGCGCCTGACGCACCCTTACCAAGGTTATCGAAGATAGATGTAACAAGTACTCTGTCCTCATTACCTGTGATATAAATCTTTGCATCATCACGTCCTGCATAATCATTGGCATGGAAGAAACTGCTAAGTTCTTCTTCCGATCCAAAAGGCATAACCTTAATGAACTTCTCACCAGCAAAATACTCAGTAAACATCTTGTGAATATCTTCGGGTGAATATTTCTTTTTCATCAAGTCGGTATATATGGGGAATGTAACTATCATTCCGCAATAATAGTCATCAACTACGGGAACGAAAAGCGGCTCCTTATCGAGACCTGAGATTGCTTTCATCTCTTTAAGGTGCTTATGCTTTTGTGCAAGCGCATACATTCTCGGTGCATATAAGTCGTTTCTCTTGTCCTCTGCTTCATAGAGTGCGATGGCCTTCTTGCCTGCTCCTGAATAACCTGATAATGCATTAACACATACGGGATAATCTGTTCCGATGTAGCCCTGCTTGATAAGAGGATATACATCCATTAAAAAGCCAGATGCATAACATCCGGGATTGGCTATACGATTGCTCGTTTTGATATTGTCTCTGAATTCTTTTCCAAGTTCAGGAAGACCGTATGCCCAACCTGCTTCTGTTCTGTGCGCTGTTGAAGCATCAATGATTACTGTATGATCATTGTCCTTATCAATAAGGCTGACTGCTTCGATAGCTGCTGCATCAGGTAAGCATAGGAAAGTAATATCAGATGCATTGATAAATTTTCTTCTCTCGTCAGGATCTTTTCTAAGTTCGGAATCTATCTTTAATATCTCGATGTCATCTCTGTCTGCGAATCTCTCGTTGATTCGTAATCCTGTTGTTCCTTCACTTCCGTCGATGTAAACTTTTGTCTTCATTTTTTATGTCCTTTATTTTTTTGAATCCATTTTATATACAATCTTCAACTTTGTTTTTACTCAACTCGAAAATATATATTAATTTGAATTCATAGTAATTAAAATTTTATTCGTAGTCCCTTAGGATAATGATTCTTAATCTGTCCGTTAACAGCCTTACCCCATCCCAGTGACACGCCGTTAACACATATAAGAGTCCACCCATTATCACATTCAATTCTTAGTTCTTCACCATGGCGGAAACTCAACGCTTCATCTTCACCCAGTTCGATGCATCGAACTGCTTTGTCTTTTCTTAATGCCATAGCAAGTGAATGTGATGGTTCGAATCTGTCTTTTTTTATCATGCCAAGTTGTAAACCGCTTCTTATAGCCTTGAGTTTCTTAAGGTCTCTATCGATCCCTGAAGGAAGCCTGTACACATACTCGGATGATACAATGACGTCTTCTCTTGTTAGTGAAAAACCTTTTATGTTTTCTTGGAAAAACTTTTCAACAATCTCAAAACTCTTTCTGTCTATCTGATTATTGTTTTTCTCTTTTTTCTTCTTTGATGATCTATCTGATGTATTATCATCAGGCTCGCCTGACTTTCTTAGAACACAGATAAAATGTCCTTCGCCTTCAATCTTATGAGGCCACAGCCTGGCGCACTTTTTTATGCTGTCCGATATGTCGGACATATACTCATCTGTAAGCCATTCAGCATGTCCCTTATCAAAGTATTCGAATACCGGAACATCCATTAATTCGAATTCAGGATACTGGCTTAAGAGATTGGCAATCTGTATCTCATCTTCCAACGGAGCAAATGTACAAGTTGAATAAGCAAGTATTCCGCCGGGCTTAAGTGAATGTACTATTGCGTCCAAGATGTCTTTTTGTCTCTCGGCGCACATACTTACATTCTCAAGGCTCCACTCTGTAATAGCAGTGTCGTCTTTTCGAAACATACCTTCTCCCGAGCAAGGAGCATCAACCACAATCACATCGAAGTATTCTTCAAAAGCATCCGCTATCCTGTCAGGTGTCTCGTTAAGCACTACTGCATTCTTAACACCCATTCTCTCGATATTGGATGATAGTATCAATGCTCTGTCTCTATTAATCTCGTTGGATACAAGAAAGCCCTCACCCTGCATCGCTGCTGCAAGTTGTGTTGACTTGCCACCCGGTGCAGCACAAAGATCGAGCACTTTTAATCCGCGTAAATCGACTACGCTTTTTACGGCACTTACCACCGCCATGGCAGATGGTTCCTGCATATAGAATGCACCTGCATCATGAAGAGCAAGTCTGCCGTATTTTTCATCTCCGTCTGCGATGAATCCTGTATCGCACCACTTAACTTCTCTTAAGTTATATGGGAATACTTCTTTGAATTCTTCTACCGAATTCTTAAGAGTATTAACTCTGATGCCGACTTTTTTCGTATCATCGTACGAGCGAAGAAAATCATCGTATTCACTGCCAAGCATATCCTTCATTCGATTTTCAAATTCAAGTGGCAGTAAACTCATTAGTTGTTATTACTCCAACATTTCAAGATGAATAATTAATCAATAATATTCTTAACACCCATGATGGTGTTGTATGTCGCATTACCAATGTATGTATTCTGACGTGAGTTAGCTGCATGGATAATCTTGCCATCGCCAAGATAGATAGCAGCATGTGTACATACACCGTTCTTACCATAAATAATGACATCTCCGGGCTGTGCTTCTGCGTATGATACAAGTCTACCGTTGTTGTTGTACTGTCCTGAAGGAGTTCTGTCCAAACCGTATCCGAAATGCGCATATATAAGTTTGGTAAATCCTGAGCAGTCAGTACCTGTCTCAAGAGAGTTACCGCCGTTAACATACTTAAGACCTACATACTGACAAGCGAAGTCACAGAGGTCCTTTCTAAGCTGTGAAGCATCCTCATAAGAGTTGGCATTGCCGGCTTCCATGGCCTTCTTGCGCGCTGCCTCCTGCTCGGCTGCAATACGCGCTCTCTCTTTTCTCTCTTCTTCCTCTTTTGCAAGACGGATTTCTTCCTCTTCTTCAAGAGTAATACCTACGGTATATGACTTATCAACCAGAAGTTCTTCTCTTGTATAAGGCTCACTGATAAGAATGGATTGAGCAAGCTGATTGCCGAACATGAAGTACTGTGACATTACATATCCTTCAGCATTACCTGACTTAATCTTGCACCATTCACCTTCTCTTTCCTGAACAAAAACCACTGCGCCGTCATATACCTTGGCTGTGGCTTCCGCACTCGCATCGGGTGATGTTCTGACATTGACATACGAATCAACGCAGGCGATACCTATCTCACCGCCGAGTGTCTTGTCAATATCAATCAAAAGCTCTGCTTCAGGTGATATGACATCAACATTGGCTCCGTACTCTGCCTCCGCAACCCTGTCGCCCGATACTTCTGCAAGAGCTATCTCGCTGTCCGTAGCCGTTAAGCTCGGATCAAAATTGATTACATTTCTGATACGTGTATTCTCGTGTATTGTAAGGTCCTTATCATGCGCTACCGAATTGGTAAACGATGCCATGAATACAATGAAAAATACAGTTGCAAGTCCTGCTGTCTGTATAGCCGCAGCTTTCGATATACTAATTACATTTCCAAGTCTGATCATGTTGTCTCCAATATCTTAATTCATTCCTTCGGGCCTATTCCCCAATCGACCCTTAACCCTAGAACCATGCTAACAGTTCCTGTTTATCCATTTCCTTTTTCAAATTACTTTTCAGATGCAATATAACGAGCTACATACACACCGCTAGCCGAAGCATGTGAAAGTGAATGTGTTACACCTGATCCATCGCCGATAACAAAAAGTCCCTTGTTTCTGGTCTCTAAGTTGTTATCTATCTCAACTTCCATGTTATAGAACTTAACTTCCACACCGTAAAGAAGTGTATCGTCATTGGCTGTACCGGGACATATCTTATCAAGCGCATATATCATCTCGATGATTCCGTCGAGAATTCTCTTGGGAATAACGAGGCTTAAGTCACCGGGTGTAGCTGCAAGAGTGGGAGTTACATATCCTTCACGAATTCTCTCCTCGTTGCTTCGTCTACCTCTTACCAAGTCACCGAATCTCTGAACGATTACGCCACCACCGAGCATGTTGGATAATCTTGCAATACTCTCACCATATCCGTTACTGTCCTTAAAGGGCTGTGAGAAGTGCTTTGCAACCAAAAGAGCAAAGTTGGTATTCTCTGTATGCTTGGCAGGATCTTCATAACTATGGCCGTTAACTGTGATGATACCATTGGTATTCTCATTAACTACCGCACCATGAGGGTTCATACAGAATGTACGAACAAGATCCTCGAACTTTTCTGTTCTATAAACTATCTTACTCTCGTATAACTCATCAGTAAGTGCTGAGAAGATTTCTGCAGGAAGTTCTACTCTGACACCGATATCAACTCTGTTGGACTTGGTTGGAATATCGAGGTCTTCGCATACTGTCTCCATCCACTTACTACCACTTCTACCAACTGAGATGATACATTTATCGCACTCATACTTAGCATCTGCTGTGATAACCTCATATCCTCCATTAGGAAGCTTAGCCATCTTTTCAACAGGTGTTCTAAAGAAGAACTCCACTCTGTCCTTTAAGTAATTGTAGAGGTTCTCTAGTACCACATAGTTGATGTCTGTACCAAGATGTCTTACCTGTGCGTCAAGAAGATGTAATCCATTCTGTAAGCACATCTTTTTAATCTTGGTATCAGCTGTGGAGTAAAGCTTGGTTCCTTCTCCACCATACGCAAGATTAATCTCATCAACGTACTTCATGAGTTCAATTGCTTCGTTCTTGCCTATGTACTCATAGAGTGAACCGCCAAACTGATTGGTAATATTATATTTTCCGTCTGAAAAAGCACCTGCGCCGCCAAAACCGTTCATTATGGCACATGAAGGGCACTTAATACAGCTTTTAACCTTAACTCCGTCGATAGGACATTTTCTCTTTTCAAGCGGATTGCCTGCCTCGAAGATAGCTATCTTCAAGTTGGAATTAAGCTTGGTTAATTCGTATGCAGAAAAGATACCGCCAGGTCCTGCACCGACTATAATTACGTCATATTTCATATTTGTCCCCCTGTGATCTCGTAAAGTAGACATTCTTACTCACATTATCCGTTTTATTATAGCACTTTCTGTCCTCGTTTTCCATATTTTATGTAAACTTTTTCGTATATTTGACAAAAAAGTAACAATTAGAAATCAAGCAGTTGCAGGCTTATATGCACGCAGTAAAAAAGACCGCAGTCCGAATGAACTGCAGTCTTACTATTAATCATTAGTTTCTAAAAGAATTAGATTTCGAATAAATCGCTTAATTCCTTGAGAGCTCCGTCTGTCTCATGAGCAAGTACCTTCTTAGCAAGAACCTTACCAAGCTGTACGCCTTCCTGATCGAAGCTGTTTACATTCCATAAGAATCCCTGGAACATAATCTTGTTCTCGAAGTGTGAAAGAAGCGCTCCCATTGACTCAGGTGTAAGCTGCTTACCGATGATGATACTTGAAGGACGGTTACCTGCGAACTTCTTGTTATTGTTGTCATCATCCTTACCACAAGCGAATGCGATAATCTGTGCAACTACGTTAGCACATAACTTCTTCTGGCTTGTTGAGCCCTGGATGTCTACATCTACGCCAAGCTGGCTATCGTTGAATCCGATGAACTGTAAAGGAATGATATCTGTTCCCTGGTGAAGGAGCTGATAGAATGAATGCTGTCCGTTAGTACCGGGCTCACCAAAGAGAACGGGTCCTGTAGGATAACTTACAAACTCACCGAATCTGTTAACTGACTTACCATTGGATTCCATATCTGCCTGCTGAAGGTGTGCAGGGAAACGGCTTAATGCCTGTGAGTAAGGAAGTAAAGCTGTTGAAGGGAATCCTAATACATTTCTCTCATATACACCAATAAGTGCATCGAGCATTGCGGGGTTTTCCTTGATGTTCTTGCTTGTAGCAAGTTTGTCTTCTTCTGCTGCACCGTTTAAGAAACGAGCAAATACTTCAGGAGTAAATGCGAGTGATAATACTGCACCACCTACTGCTGAACATGAAGAGAATCTACCACCGATAAAGTCATCCATGAAGAATGCTTTAAGATATCCGCTGTTAGATGCAAGAGGTGATGTCTGGCTTGTAACTGCTACCATATGGTTAGCTGCATCAAGACCTGCCTTCTTAAGAGCATCCTTAACGAATGATTCATTTGTTAATGTCTCAAGCGTTGTACCTGACTTGGATACAAGTACGAAAAGTGAATGTGCAACATCGATGCCTGCAAGAACGCCTGCTGCGTCATCGGGATCTACGTTGCTGATGAACTTGGCTTCCATATTGAAGTTACCGGTCTTCTTAGCCCAGTTCTCAAGTGCGATATAAATAGCGCGGGGACCAAGGTCTGAACCGCCGATACCAATCTGAACTACTGTTGTGAACTTCTCGCCTGCTGCATTGGTAATCTTACCTGCATGTACGTCGTTAGCAAAATCAGCAATCTTCTTCTGCTCGCCAACATAGAAGTCTCTCTTGTTAACTCCGTCCTTAACTACATCGTTACCAAGCTGTGAACGTGTAAGATGATGAAGAACGAGTCTCTTTTCTCCTGTGTTGATTACTTCGCCGTTGAAAAGTGCTTCGAACTTATCAGCAAGTTCTGCTTCATCAGCAAGCTTCTGAAATCCATCAAGAATATCATCATTAACAGCCTTAGCTGCATAGTTGTAAGTAAGTCCTGCTGCCATAGGTACGTTGTAAGCCTTAACTCTCTTAGCACCTGATTCGCCGCTCATTACTTCCTTAACGCTAACCTTACTCTTTTTACCGAGTTCCTTGTAAGCCTCAAGGGTATCAAGATTGTTCCATGAAATCATATCTTTTTCCTCCGATTGATTATCTGATAATTACAAGACAGTACAGACATGCGAATCCGATTCCAAGGAGTGCTCCCATGAGAACCTGGAAAGGTGTATGTCCGACAAATTCTTTTAACTTCTCGTCATTGGATAATTCCGAACCATTCTTCTGGAACAGTTCAATAAACTCATTAAGTACTTTTGCCTGGTTACCGGTCTCTCTTCTAACTCCTGTAGCATCATACATAACTACGATGGATAAAAGACCTGCTATGGCAACAAGATAAGAACCTACGCCTTCGTTGATAACAAGCGAAGTGGTAAGTGCACAAACCGCAGCGGAATGACAGCTCGGCATACCACCGGAGCCAATCAAACGCTCTGCGACAAATTTTTTAGTTAAACAAAGATGAATAATTGTTTTAATAACCTGTGCCAACGCCCATGAAAGCGCAGCAGACATAAGAACTTCGTTTGAAACTAGATCTTTTAAAAACTGTAACATTTTATCATTCTATCCTTTACTCCGCAGACGGAATATTGTAAGACTCACTGTATGTCGCTTCCCCAAGATTAACAGTGCCTGATTCATTATAAATAGCATATCCGTCAGCTGTATTGGTAATTGAACCGCCTGTAAGTGTAAGTACAGACTGTGATCTGTTATTGTAAAGTGTGGGATGGAAGGAATCTCCGCAACCCGTAATAGAACCGCTGACAATTTCCATTGTTCCCGAATTGACAACAGTCATAACTGATGCAAGTGAATGTGAAATATCAGAATCCTTGATAGTAAGTACACTGCTTCCGTTTTCTGAATTCCATATTGCAACAGAATTGGTAGAGTTGGTAACTGTTACACCCTGAAGTGTAAGTTCGCCGTAGTTAACTATACTCTTGGAAAATTCACCATCAACAGAGTTAGTAATTGTACCTGCTCCGTAGATAGTCATCTTGCCGTTATTGATAATCGAATCGTTGCCTGCACCATCAATAGTGAAGCCACCGAGTTCGATATTGATATCTGAATCCTTGGCAGTATTACCGCCACCTGTAATATCTCTTGTAAGATATAATCTCTTGGAGTCAGTACCTATATAATTGAATGCATCCTGTAATGTATCAAATCCGATACCATCAACTGTAACGGGCTTGTCCTGATATTCAAAATACACATTAACAGTTTCTTTTCCTGTTGTATTGGATGTCTGTAAAGTCCAAGTTGCTACATCCCATATAATTACTGCTTCCTTAGAGTTACTCTCTATAGATACAGCCTTATAAAGATTCTTATCGGGAGCTGCACTTGCTTCTTTTCCTTCAACAATATATTTTACCTTGGGAGCACCGCTAGGATTTTTTCCACATCCTGCCATGAAGCCTGTAAGGATAATAGCTGATGCAAGCAAAATATGTTTAATACTCTTCATTGTCTTCCCTCTTACTTTTTCTTTTCAGGCTTAAAAATTCTAACCGCCTGCTTAAGATTTTTTATATTGACTTCAGTATGGCTACCACCGTTTTCCCCATCCAATGTCCAAGAAACCGGTTCTTCGCTCGTAATGGTGAATTCCGATGCCTTAAAATAATACATGTATTCTGCATCGGGTTCGCCTGCAATGATGGATGCAAGCACAGCATTAAGATCTGTGGGATCTTCAGGGTATCTAACGAATACACCCTCGAACTTGCCGTCATCAAGCTGAACATCTTTGAACATCGGGCTCTTGAATCCGCCTACCGAAGACGAATTGCTAACCATTCCGTATATAAAGGAATCCTTGATAACTCTGTCCTTAACGGTAATTGTTAATTCGATAGGCTTGAAGTTGCCCATACCAACGGACTTGATTCCTTCCAATACGTAGGCCATATGACCTAATACGTTTTTATACTCTTGCTTCGTCTCATAGGAAACTTCTGTAAGTATGCCGAATGCTGCAATGTATACGAAATACGAATCGTTGAACATACCGATATCGCACGGAAAACTCTCTCCGTATATAACGGTTTCCGCAGCCTTCGCCATATCAGCCGGTATGCCGATACTTTTGGCAAAGTCGTTTGTGCTGCCTGCCGGAATATAACCTAAGGGAATATCTTTTTTCAAAGCAATCATTCCCTTAACCGCTTCATCAAGCGTACCGTCGCCTCCGGATACAACTACTATGTCATATCTTGCTCCGTCAGCCACGATGGTATTGGTGGCATCATCTTTTGCCTGTGTCGGATGAACCGTAATCTCATAACCGGCCTTGGCAAAAATATCGATGATTTTAACCAGCTTGTTTTTAATCTTTTCTCTGCCCGAATGGGCATTGTACAAAAACAGAAGTTTTTTCATTAATCCTATTTATCGCCGCTTAAATACTTTTCAATATGATTGATTGCAGACTCTTCATCAGCACCGTCAGCTTCTACGGTAACCTTTTCTCCAGCGTTAAGACCAAGGCTCATCATACCCATAATACTCTTGGCATTGACTCTCTTGTTCTCGCCTGTCTGAATGTATACACTACTCTCATACTGACTGGCAACCTGAACGAGCATTGCAACAGGTCTAGCCTCCAGACCGCCGGCTAATTTGATTTCGATTTCTTTAGCAACCATGATTTCCTCCTAAACTATGCATTCTTTTCACGGTGTTGTTGTGCCATCTCGCTAATCTTTCTGAGTCTGTGATTAACTCCTGATTTGCCGAGAGGCGGCTTCATTAACTCCCCAAGTTCTTTGAGCCCCACTTCGGGATTTTCAAGTCTTGCCTCAGCTACACTTCTAAGTGTCTCCGGAAGATTTGAAAGTCCAATACATTCGTTTAAATAGTTGATGTCATCAAGCTGTTTATATGCGGCGTTGATCTGTTTGGCACTGTTGGCCACTTCACAATTAACTATTCTGTTGGTTTTATTTGCAATCTCTCTTAATATAAGAGAGTTTTCAAATTCCATTGTAGCCACGTTGGCTTCGATAAGTCGTAGAAAATCGCCAATCTGTCTGGCGTCTTTTAAGTACACAACGTGGAACTTATTTTTTCGAAGACCAATCTTGGCTTCGATTTCAAAATACGCGAGTTCTTTTACAATCTGCTTGGCATACTCTTCGTTATCGCATACGAACTCGAGATGTGAACTCTTGCTGGGAGAATTAATCGTTCCAAAAAACACAAATGCGTTCTTCAAGAATGCTCTCTTACAGCAACCGCTCTTAATAATATGCGAAGCGATTATGCCCTTGTGGTATATATAAGAAGAGTCGCTTCCCAGGATATTAACTGCCTGCAATATGGTTAAAACATCTTCCTTTTTTTCTACAGATACCACAAAAAAGCCTTTTTCTTCAAAGGCGTCAGCAATAATATTAAATGTTTTCTTCAATAAAGTAAAGTACTTTTGAGTAATTCTTTCGTTATCGCTTCTGACAACGAGTGTATCATTGACCACCTTACCGGCGCATGAAACGATGACTGCTATTTCAGCAATTCTGCAATGTCTGGCCATCGGAATGTTCTTCAAAAGTTCTTCTTTTACTTCTTTTGAAAATGATATTTCGGTATGCGACATATCAGTTGCCTATGTCCCTGTGGTTAAGGGTTACTCCGTATTCTTGGTCGTCTTCTTTTAACGCTTTATATATCTCATTGGCGAGAGTAACACTCCTGTGCTTACCGCCGGTACACCCCACTCCGATAACAAGCTGATTCTTACCTTCTTTTATATAATTAGGAATCAAAAAGTCCAAAAGATCTTTTATCTTATTAAGGAAAACTTCGGTTTCTTCGAACTGTAAAACAAAGTCCTGCACTTCTTTGTCGTTACCTGTTTTCTGCTTTAATTCATCTACATAGTAGGGATTGGGAAGGAAACGAACATCGAATACGAGGTCTGCATCCTGAAGTATTCCATGCTTGAATCCGAATGAAGTGATATTAACCATGAGGGACTTGTAGTTTTCATTTTTTATAAAAATGTTCTCAAGTTCTTCCCTTAATTCTCTGGTTAAAAGATGTGATGTATCGATAACGTAATCAGCATTAGCCTTGGTCTCTTCGAGAATCATACGTTCTCTGTCGATTCCTTCTTCGACTCTGCCTCCCATAGAAAGAGGATGATTACGTCTGGTTTCCTTATATCTCTTAAGCAATGTCTTGTTGGATGCGTCAAGGAAAAGCATCTCATATCCGTAGCCCTTTTCCTTAATCTCATCAAGTGCCTGCTTAACTTCATCAAATGACTGATCAGCTCTTACATCGATTCCGAGAACAACCTTGTCCCTCTCTGAATCGTATAAAAGTTCTGCGAACTTAACTATCAACTGAACGGGAAGATTATCTACACAATAATATCCCATATCTTCGAGCATCTTTTGAGCAGTGAGTTTTCCTGCACCACTCATTCCGGTTACAACAACAAATCTCATCCCTAAAATTCTCCGAGAAATAAAACTTCCGGTTCAAGTGTCACGCCACTTTTTTCCTTGACGGTTTTAATGACGTAATCGATTAATTCCCTTACATCTTTTGCGGATGCATTACCTTTATTGATAACGAATCCCTTATGCTTTTCTGAAACCTCGGCATCTCCTACTGAGTATCCGCCAAGACCCGCATCTTCTATAAGCTTACCTGCAAAATATCCTTCAGGTCTTTTGAAAGTGGAACCTGCTGAAGGATATTCGAGAGGTTGTTTTTCTTTTCTTTTAAGCGCCAACTCTCTCATGTATGCACCGATTGTTTCCTTGTCGGAATGAGATAATCTAATCTCGCAACCAAGTGCAATGTAATTCTTTTCTTTTAATATGCTGTGTCTGTATCCAAAGTCCATTTCTTCATTGGATAATTCGATCACATGTAAGCTGTCGGTATCAAGAACTTTTACCTTGGTTACTACCTGCTTCATCTCTCCGCCATAAGCGCCTGCATTCATAAAAAGTGCACCGCCTAAGGTACCGGGAATTCCTGAAGCAAATTCAAGTCCGGATAATGATGCATTCATAGCTGTCTGAGACAACTTGGAAAGAGTTACTCCCGCATCCGCAGTAATGGTATCGCCTGATACTGAAACTTCCACATCATCCTTACTAAGCTGAATTATGATTCCGCGATAACCCTTATCCGAAACCAATACATTGCTCCCGTTGCCGAGAAGGAAATATGGAATGTTAGCATCTTTTGCATATCTGATTATTTTTATTAATTCATCGACAGTCGAAACTCTCGCAAGCGCGTCTGCCGGTCCGCCTATTTTGAACGAAGTAAGGTTCTTAAGCGGTTCATCCATCTTAATCTTATCTTCGCCCAAAACAGCCAGAAGTTCTGTTTTATCCATCTTTGTACTTTCCGTAATTGGGATTAACTAAGAAAAACTGATTATTCAATCACAAGCTTAGCTGCACCGTAAATACCTGCGTCATTACCGAGTGTGGCAAGACGGAAGTCTGTCTCCTTGCAGCCTCTGAATGTTGTGTTTTTGAAATTATCTACAATGTAATCAAGAATGATATTGCCTGCCTTGCTTACGCCACCACCGATAACGAATGCTTCGGGGTTAACTACGCATGCTATCATTCCAAGACCCTTACCCAAAATCTTGCCGAATTCGTCTGCAATCTCGATTGCGACTTCGTCGCCTTCTTTTACAGCATCCCATACAGCCTTGCAGTCTACTTCTTTTCCTCTTAATATGCTTGCCTTATCATCCTTGGCAAGTCTTCTGTTGGCAAGTCTTACAACACCTGTTGCAGAGCCATACTGCTCGAGGCATCCTTTTTTACCGCAACCGCATGTTTCGGTTTCAGTCTCATCGATAAGGATATGACCAATCTCTCCGCCGGAACCCTTGGCACCTGCTACGATCTTTCCGTCAACGATTACGCCACCGCCAACACCTGTTCCGAGTGTAACCATAACGATGGAATTGTATCCTTTTCCGCCGCCCATCCACATCTCGCCAAGTGCTGCAACATTGGCATCGTTACCTGTTTTAACCTTATATCCTGTAAGCGAAGAAAGAGTATCACTTACATTGAAGTTGCCCCATCCAAGATTGGGTGCACCAAAAATATTGCCCTTAGAATCTATAGGTCCGGGAACACCGATACCAACACCTAAAACATCTTCGTTGGAGAGATTCTTTTCTGCGGCTTTCTTCTTGATACTCTCAGCTATGTCGGGAAGAATCTGAGCTCCGTTATTATCCTTAACGGTAACTATCTCCCACTTTTCAAGAACTTCTCCGCTCTCATTGAATAATCCCATTTTAACGGTGGTTCCGCCTAAATCAACTGCAAAAATATACTTCATGTCTGTCTATAAAATCCTTTCATATTGTCATTGCTGTATCTCTATACAGTCAATGCATAAATCTAATTAATCCTCGTCGTCTTCCTCACGCTTCTTAGCGAGGTTACTCTGTACTCTGTTGTAAAGTACCATTGCTGCATTGTAACCCATCTTCTTCTGACGATGGTTAACAGCTGCTGTCTCACAAATGATTGCAAGGTTACGTCCGGGACGAATAGGAATGTTGTGGCACACTACCTTATTGCCAAGGTACTCTGTGTATTCCTCTTCAAGTCCAAGTCTGTCATATTCTGTATCCTTGTTCCACTCAGCGAGTTTGATAACAAGGTCAATGTTCTGTGTTTCCTTAACGCTTGATACACCGAAAAGTGTCTTTACATCTACGATACCTATACCTCTAAGTTCGATGAAGTGCTTAGTTGTCTCAGGAGCTGTACCAATAAGTGTATCTTCGCTGACTTTTCTAATCTCAACAACATCATCAGTAACAAGACGGTGTCCACGCTTGATAAGTTCAAGAGCAGCCTCTGACTTACCGATACCACTCTCACCAACTATCAATACACCTTCGCCGTATACATCGACAAGTACGCCGTGTACTGAGATGCAGGGAGCAAGCTTAACATTGAGCCATCTGATGGTCTCTGCCATGAATGCAGATGTTGTCTTTTTAGTCATAAAGAGCGGTATTTTATTATCAATGGCCTTCTTCATGAAAAGATCATCGGGAACAAGATCACGACAAAATACTATACAGGGAATAGGGCAGGATAAAAGTTTGGTATATATCTCTTCCTTTCTCTCCTCGGATAATTCCATCATGTATTTGTATTCTACGAATCCGATAATCTGAAGTCTGGTAGCTTCAAAATGTTCAAAGAATCCGGCTAACTGAAGCGCAGGTCTGTTAATATCAGGCTGTTTAATCTTGATACCTGTGATGTCGATATCGGGAGTCAGTGCCTGAAGTTTCATCTTTTCAACTATCTTAGTTAAACTAACACTTGCCATATTATGCCCTCTCTTTTTTCATTCTTAGTACCCATTATACGCTAAACTTCATAATCTTAAAACAATATTATTTTTCCTCAGTATGGAAAAAGTCGTAAACAGCCTGTGCAGCGCCTATATTCATGCCTTCGGTCTCCTGCAATTCTTCCACTGAGGCTTTCTTAAGTTCATCAATAGTCTTGAACTTTTTCATAAGTGCACGACGTCTCTTAGGTCCCACACCGCTTATATCATCAAGCACTGAATGAACCTGTGCCTTGGTACGAAGTGACCTGTGATATTCGATAGCGAATCTATGAACCTCATCCTGAACTCTAGTAACGAATCTAAAGCACTCCGAATGAATATCAAGTGGAATCTCCTGTTCCTTATATAAAAGTCCTCGTGTTCTGTGTCTGTCGTCTTTGACCATACCACAGACGGGAATATCAAGTCCAAGTTCTTCCAAAACTTTTTCCGCTATATGAACCTGTCCAAGACCACCATCCATAAGAATGAGATTGGGGAAGATTGAAAAGCTTGTCTTTTCTTCTGTATCTTCTTCGCCAAGTCCATGCTTAAATCTTCGGCTTAATACTTCATACATTGAAGCGTAATCATCAGGTCCTTCCACAGTCTTGAGTCTGAACTTTCTATAGTCACTCTTTTTCGGTCTGCCGTTTTCATAGACAACCATCGAGCCTACACTGTTGAATCCTTGCGTATTGGAGATATCGTATGATTCTATACGTTCCGCACTATCTATACCAATTGCACTTGCCAATTCTTCTATTGCTCCAAGTGTTTTTGCTTCTTCGTTTTTATGCTTTTCTTCATCTCGCTTAATAAGCATTACTGCGTTTTGATGAGCGAGCTCAAGCATCTTTTCTTTCTGTCCTTTAACGGGTGCTTTTACATTTACTTTTCCGCCACGCTTTTCGCTAAGCCATGCTTCCAAAAGTTCAACTTCTTCGAGTTGGACAGGAATAAATATGTCCTTAGGTATAAACGGAGTGCCTGAATAATACTGTTTGATAAATGTTTCTATCGTCTCTTCATCGCTTTCTTCAAGAGCACCCTTCATGTAAAAATGTTCTCTGCCGATGAGTCTTCCTTCTCTAACGAAGAATACCTGAACAAGCACATCACTCTCACTACGCGCGATACCAATATAGTCCTTATTCTCGCCATCGAATTCTGTAATCTTTTGCTTTTGTGCAATGCTGGTTGCGCTCTTTAATAACTCTCTATAATTAGCTGCTTCTTCGAATTCGAGTTTCTCTGCATACTCATTCATCTTGTCTTCTATTTCTTTTAGAAGCGGAGCATAATTACCCTCTAAAAAAGTAAGCGCTTTCTTGACGTTTTCTCTATAATCTTCTTTTGAGATTAAGCCCATGCAAGGTGCATCGCAACGCTTCATATGGTAGTTAAGACAAGCTCTCTTGGCATTGCCTGCAGCGATATTCGTATTGCATGTTCTGATATGATATATCTTACTTAAAAACTCAATCATATCATTAACCGAACCTGCTGATGCATAAGGTCCGAAGTACTTGGACTTGTCTTTTTTCAAGCTTCTCGAAAAGATTAATCTTGGATAATCTTCAGCAATTGTCACCTTGATATAAGGATATGTTTTATCATCTTTTAAAAGAGTATTGTACTTGGGAGAATATTCTTTTATTAGATTATTTTCGAGAACAAGTGCTTCAAGTTCTGTGTCGGTTAGGATGTAATCAAAATGATCAATTCGCGAAACCATACGCTGAATCTTAACAGTTTTTTTAGTCGATACACGAAAATAAGACCGCACCCGATTTCTCAGATTAACGGCCTTACCGACATATAAAACCCCTCCCTTGGAGTCATGCATTATATAGACTCCGGGATTGGAAGGAAGTTTTTTCAATTCTTCTTCTATCTGTTCACGATTCATTAGTTATTTTGGTTATCGTCGTCATCAAATTTGAACGCTCTGTTTTGGAGTCGATCAAAAACCTCTTTGCTTATCTCCTGCTTTACCTTAATAATCTCTTGTTCTTCTTCGGATAATTTTTCTTTTTCTTCTGATTCAGATTCTTTTGTTTCTGTCTCAGTTTCTTTATTATCTTCTGAAGTCTCTTCGATTTCTTCTATCTCTTCCTGCTCTGTAGTCTCAGTTTTTTCAACTGTTTCTGTTGACTCTACAGTTTCGGTAGTTTCGGAAGTTTCTTCTTTCTTTTCTTCAGATTCTTTTTCTGCTTCTTCTGAAGTTTTTGTATCATCGGACACTGTTACATCTATGCCCTTTTTCTCCGAAGGATTCTTGGGTTCAGGAAGAGGAATTCCTTTTTCTTTGCAGTAAATTTCCATGAATTCCTTACCTGTGATATTTTCTTTTTCAATTAAGTAAGCAGCAATCTTATCAAGAATGTCTCTGTTTTCAAGCATAATCTTCTTGGCTTCTTCATAGCACTCTGCAATGATTGCAACTATCTCTTTATCTACGTCTGCAGCTGTATTATCAGCGCAGTTCATAACTGCTCTCTTATCAAGATATCTGCTCTCTACAGTCTCCAATGCAACAAGACCAAACTTATCACTCATTCCGTATCTGGTAATCATGCTTCTTGCAATATTGGTAGCTGATTCAATATCCTGTGCAGCACCTGTTGTAATCGAACCAAATACAACTTCCTCAGCAGCACGACCGCCCATGTATGTAACTATTCTGTCGTGAAGTTCTTCCTTGCTGTTAAGGAACTTTTCTTCTTCAGGAACCTGTAATACATATCCAAGTGTTCCCTGTGTACGAGGTACGATTGTAATCTTCTGAACAGGCTCGGTATTCTTTTGAACTGCTGATACCAAAGCATGACCTACTTCGTGGTAGGATACAATCTTTCTTTCCTTTTCGCTGAGAATCTTATTCTTCTTTTCCTTACCTGCAATAACTATTTCTACTGCATCGAAAAGATCTTTTTGTGATACATATTCTCTCTTATTCTTAACAGCTATGATAGCTGCTTCATTAATCATGTTAGCAAGATCTGCGCCGACAGCGCCACTTGTAGCAAGTGCGATTTCGTTGAAATCAACTGTCTCGTCAAGCTTAACATTCTTAGCGTGAACTTTTAATATATCAGTTCTTCCCTTAAGATCGGGTTCATCTACGATAACACGTCTGTCGAAACGACCGGGACGAAGAAGTGCCTTGTCAAGAATCTCAGGTCTGTTGGTAGCAGCAAGAATAATGATACCCTTCTTACCATCAAAACCATCCATCTCAGAAAGCAACTGGTTTAAGGTCTGCTCTCTTTCCTCGTTACCACCGCCGTACTTGGAATCACGGCTTCTACCGATAGCATCAATCTCATCGATAAATACGATACAAGGAGCATTCTTTTCTGCTTCCTTGAATAAGTCACGAACTCTGGATGCACCAACACCTACATAAAGTTCTACGAAGTCTGAACCTGTAAGTGAAAAGAAAGGAACATGTGCTTCACCTGCAACAGCCTTGGCAAGTAAAGTCTTACCTGTGCCGGGAGAACCTACGAGCAATACACCCTTAGGAAGCTTAGCACCAATTTTTACATACTTATCAGGGTTATGTAAGAAATCAACTACTTCCTGTACGGACTCGATTGCTTCATCTTCGCCTGCTACATCTTTAAATGTAACGCCTGTTTCTTTTTGAACATATACTTTAGCGTTCGACTTACCGACATTCATTATCCCGCCGATACCATCCGAACTGCTGAGTCTTCTAAATAATAAGAATGCAATCGCACCGAATAAAACTATAGGAAGAACATATGAAAAAATGAAGTACCATACTTGTGCAGAGTTATCAGGTATCTCACCTTCAACTTCGATATTCTTATCAAGTAATCTCTTGCTAAGAGTTTCATCTTCTTCAACTTTACCTGTATATAAAGAAGGTTTACTTGTTGTAAAGAACATTGATGTTGCATTCTTGTCTTCATCGATGGGCTTAATCTCAATAGTATCAGCCTTGATGATGACCTTCTCAATCTTTTGCTCTTCTATCATAGTAAGAAATTCGTTATAGGAAATTTCTGTAGATGTATCCTGCTTGAAAAATCTGATTATCCAGATAACTATAAGAGCTAAGAGGGCAAAGAATATTAATCCCGTAAAAAAGCCACCCGAGCGTCTCTGGTTATTCTTATTGGAATTGTTCTGGTTATTATCCATAAATACCTCATGAAAATGTAATCAAGTTAAAGTCAACAAACTAATCGATAAATTGTAAAAAAGCCTTAAACAAACGTTCAAGGCTTAAGAGGCGCGAACCGGATTTGAACCGGTGATCAGGGTGTTGCAGACCCACGCCTTACCGCTTGGCTATCGCGCCACAACACGTATATTATATAAAAAAATGCTTCGAAAAGCAATAATTATATCTTTTATATGACTCCGACGGGAATTAAGGCGCTTGCGCCGCTGCGAGTGAACACGAAGTGTTTACGAGAGAACCCGCCTCATTATATAAATTTGAGTCTTAAAAATTTTTAACTGACTCCGACGGGAATTGAACCCGTGTTACCGCCGTGAAAGGGCGATGTCTTAACCGCTTGACCACGGAGCCGTATTATTGAGTTTACTCCGCGATTATTCGCTCACTTAATCACAGCCCGCGATATTCGCTTATTAGATCCCACTCATAAGCAAAGCTTATTTCGTGTGCTCTAATTCGCCGATTTCATCGGCTCCGTATCGCCAATCGCTAATCCGCCTCGATATGCAAGCATATCAGTCGGTTTATCGCTTGTCGCTACACGCTCATAATCGCTCATCTACTCCCCAAGTTGGACTCGAACCAACGACATCATGATTAACAGTCATGCGCTCTACCAACTGAGCTATTGAGGATTATCAGGTCTTTAAACCTTCAAAACCAAATACAGATTCATTTCAATCAGAGTACTAACCTAACTGGATAAGCTTTCGACCTATTAGTGACCATCAGCTGAATACATTACTGTACTTACACCTTGGCCCTATCTACCTTGTCGTCTTCAAGGGGTCTTAGATTGGGAGATCTCATCTTGAGGGGGGCTTCACGCTTAGATGCCTTCAGCGTTTATCCCTGCCGGACTTGGCTACTCGGCCATAGGATTGGTTCCTAACCGATACACCAGTGGTCCG